>Ga0214921_10000064_pt1 | contig 189042 bp, 170 predicted proteins | sample LL1505_MetaG_FD_177992 | JGI IMG/M metagenome (GOLD analysis project Ga0214921, IMG submission 177992) | Freshwater microbial communities from Lake Lanier, Atlanta, Georgia, United States - LL-1505 | ecosystem: Environmental > Aquatic > Freshwater > Lake | place: USA: Georgia | collected... | reverse complement strand
TGGAACCTGTGGTGATCAAGATTGATGTGGACGCGCAAAGCGTGATCAATTGGAACGGCAAGCCGGTCTCGGGGCGCGCGGAACTGGAGGCCAAGCTGACAGAAGCGGCAGCCATTCAGCCGCAGCCTGAGTTGCACATTCGCTCACACGCCAAGGCCAAGTACGAAGCCGTGGCATTGGTCATGGCCAGCGCTCAGCGCTTGGGTCTGAACAAGCTGGGCATTGTGGGCTCAGAGCAGTTTGTCAATTGAGTTTGTGAATTAATTCACACCCGATTTCAAAAATGAGCGAATTGTTTCCACGCCTGTTAGGGGATGTGGGCGGCACCAATGCCAGGTTTGGATGGCAAGAAGCATTCGGATCTGACATTGCGCATGTGCTGGTGTTGCCTTGCGCCGACTATCCTTCTTTGGAAGTGGCCATTCAAACCTATTTGAAACAGTGCCAACTGCCAGCGCCAAAGACTTGCGCGCTGGGCATTGCCACCCCCATCACGGGCGACACAATTCGAATGACCAATCACCATTGGACATTCTCCATAGCTGAGATGCAGCGCAATTTAGGCTTGGCCAGACTGAATGTCATCAATGACTTCACGGCCTTGGCGTTGGCCATTCCCTCCATTTCGCCAGAGCACCTCATCCAAATTGGCGGCACAAAAGCCCTCGCCCATGCACCCAAGGCCATCATCGGTGCTGGAACCGGATTGGGCGTTTCTGGTTTGTTTCCCGTCAAAGAGGGCGTCGATCAATGGGTGGCCATTGCAGGCGAAGGTGGGCATGCCACTCTGGCAGCGCATACCGAAACAGAATACCGCGTGATTGAATTGATCCGCCAGCGCTATGGGCATGTCTCAGCCGAACGCGTGTTGTCAGGCCAAGGTTTGGTTGATTTGTACATGGCATTGCGACAACTGCAAAAACGCCATCCCATTGAAGTCACCAGTGCCTCCGTTATTTCTGAGTGGGCCCTGACAAACAAAGACCCCTTGGCCATGCAAAGCCTTGACATGTTTGCAGGTTTTTTAGGTTCGGTGTCTGGCGATTTGGCCCTCACCTTGGGTGCCTTGGGCGGGGTCTATTTGGGCGGCGGCGTGGTGCCGCGTTGGTTGGGTTGGTTTGAAACTTCTGTGTTCAGAGAACGGTTTGAAGCCAAGGGCCGGTACCGCGAGTACCTCAAAGACATTCCCGTTTGGGTCATTCACGCGGCTGAATCGCCTGCATTGTTGGGCGCTTCAAGGTCTTTCCACTGAGTTGAGGCTGGGCGCCATGAACCTGTCTCAGCTTTTCACTCAGTTCTGTTTGCTTGCCTGTTTAGGGGCTCCCTTCAGCACCTTGGGCCAAACGCTTCAGATTGACCGCATGGAGCCTCCCCATTGGTGGGCGGGCATGCAATCTCGCGAACTTGAAATCATGCTGCATGCAGAGCAAATTGCCCTGTGGTCTGCATCGCTCCAGCACCCTCATGTGAAGCTGCTGGAAACCTTGAAATCGGACAATCCCAACTACCTTTGGCTCAAATTGGCTATTTCGCACAAAGCCAAAGCGGGCAAGTTGTCGATTGTCCTGCGCAAAGGCCAAGAGACACTTCGGGTGCCTTATGTTTTGGAAGGGCGTGCCTCGGGTTCTGCGTCACGTCAGGGCTTCAACACCACCGATGTGGTGCTCAACTTGATGCCCGATCGTTTTGCCAATGGCAACCCCGACAATGACAACGCTGTGGGCTTTGAGGACAAGCTCAATCGCACGCAATCAGGCGGCCGCCACGGCGGTGATATTGCGGGCATCGTGGCGCACTTGGACCATATTGCAGCCATGGGCTACACCACCATTTGGCCCACCCCCTTGACAGAAAACAAGCAAGACCGTTTTTCATATCACGGCTATGCCACCACCAACAATTACCGCATCGATCCTCGCTATGGCAGCAATGAGTCTTACCGCGACATGGTGCACCAAGCACGGCAAAAGGGCTTGAAGGTCATCCAAGACATCGTGCCCAATCACATAGGCGATCAACATTGGTGGATACGTGACCTACCGGCCAAGGATTGGTTGAGCCATGCCAACACCTATACACCCACCAACCACGCACGCACCACTGTAAGCGACCCTTATGCGTCGGCGGCCGACCGTGAAGCCTTTACCGGCGGTTGGTTTGCGCCCTCTATGCCCGACTTGAATGCCAAGAACCCGCGGCTGGCCAACTACCTCATTCAAAACGCCATTTGGTGGGCTGAATATGCGGGACTGGCTGGTTTTCGGGTGGACACCTATGGCTACTCCGATACAGCGTTCATCAACGAATGGGTGCGGCGCATCCGTCAGGAATATCCGCGCATTGGCATGGTGGGTGAAGAGTGGACCGACAACCCTGCGGTGCAATCTTATTGGGCTCGCGGCAAAACCCAAGCCAATGGCTTTCGTTCAGAGCTGCCCAGTGTGATGGATTTTGTCTTGCAAGGACAGATGCTTAAAGCCTTTGCGGAGCCTGAAACTTGGAACACTGGACTGCGGCGCCTGTATGAAAGCTTGGTCAGCGATCAGCTGGTGAAAGCACCGCAAGACCTGATGCTGTTTGATGGCAATCACGACACGCCGCGTTTGTTCAGCGCCTTGAACCACGACCCTGATTTAACCCGCATGGCACTGGCCTACGTGCTCACCATGAAGCGCACGCCTCAAATTTATTACGGCACCGAAGTGCTCATGACCAGTCCGCAAACGCACAATGATTTTGACGCTTTCAGGTCCGACTTTCCTGGAGGCTGGGCCGGCGATTCCGTCAACGCCTTTACGGGTGAAGGCCTCAGCCCCAGCCAAAAAGAACACCAACAATGGCTTCGCACATTGCTGAACTGGCGCAAAAAACAAAGTGTGATTCATCAGGGCCAACTGATGCACTTTGTGCCAGAGAATGGCACGTATGTGATGGTTCGCTACCTGCCTTTCAAGCCAAGCCGCTCACCGCACAAAAAATCCGCCAACGAGGCTGTGATGGTGTTGTACAACAAGAACCATGTGGCCACAGCCTTGCAAATCGACCGTTTCAAAGAAGTTTGGCCAGCACAAGCCCACGTGAAAAATGTCATGACCGATGAACGTTTGCAATTGGGCGCAGTGTTCAATTTGCCAGCCCGCTCTGTCACTATTTTGCAACTGGTGAAGCCTTGATATGAAACCCTTTCCAATTCGCAGCCCCCTCCTCCTCGTCATTCTCTCGGTGTGCGCGCTGTTTCATGCCAGCGTGATGGCTCAATACGATGTGGAGCCGCAACCCTCTTCGGGTCGCATTGAGAGACTTGCTCAATTTGCATCCAAACATGTGGACGCCAGGCATGTGGATGTTTGGCTGCCAGACAACTACGATGCCCTCAAAGCCGCTGGTCAACGCTTTAATGTCATTTACATGCATGACGGCCAAATGTTGTTCGATGCTAAAACCACATGGAACAAGCAGGCTTGGTTTGTGGACAAGTCCATGACGCGCCTGATGAATTCTGGTCAGATTGCACCCACCTTGGTGGTGGGTGTTTGGAACAACGGCAAGTACCGTCACAGTGAGTATTTTCCGCAAAAGTTTTTGCAACATCTGCTGCCAGGCCCACGCCAGTTGCTGTTGGAGAAGGCTTTGCAAAACAAGCCACAAGCCGATGCCTATCTGCGCTTTTTGGTGGAAGAACTCAAGCCCGCCATCGACCAACGTTACCCCACGCTGGTTGGCCCCGCCAATACCGTGCTGATGGGCTCGAGCATGGGCGGCCTCATTTCTGTTTATGCCTTGAATGAATATCCGCACATTTTTGGCGGTGCTGCTGGGCTCTCAACACACTGGATCGGCGGATACGAAGCCAGTTCACATATTCCCTTGGCTGCTTATATGTATCTGCGCGATCACTTGGCGCCACCCCAAGGCCACAAAATTTACCAAGACCATGGCACCCTTGAATTGGACGCCCTGTATGCACCTTATCAACAATTTGTGGATCAAATCATTCGAGACAAAGGCTATCGTGAGCAAACTGGCAAGCAAGGTGAACCGGTCAATTTCATGACGCGTGTGTTTGAAGGCACGGACCACAATGAAAAAGCGTGGGCGGCACGGCTTGACATACCGGTTTTATTTTTATTGGGCAAATGACCATGACCACCAGCGTCCACCCCTTGAGCGTTGCCATTGCAGGCGAAGCTCTGATTGATTTGATCGTCCAGCCCAATGGCACCTACCTGCCTTGCTTGGGCGGTGCGCCCTTTAACCTGTCGCGGGCACTCTCCCGGCAAGACACAGGGGTGCTTTTCCTGAACCCTTTTTCCAGCGATGTGATGGGCCGCGCCTTGGCCCTGCAACTTCAAAGTGACGGCGTTGTGCTGGCCCAGCCCGAACCCATTGGCCTGAATACGTCCTTGGCTTTGGTCAGTTTGAACGCTGAAGGTCACCCCAGTTATGCGTTTTACCGAGATGGCATTGCAGACCGTCACATCAACGCCAAAGGCTTGAACGAGCTTTGTGATTCACAACCCGAATTGAAGCTGGTTTGCACAGGTGGTTTGGCCCTGGACCCACGCGATGAAAGCGTTTATGTGCCTTGGCTTCAAGCACAGCGAAGTGCAGGTCGACGGGTGGTGATCGATGCCAATTTAAGACCTTCTGTCATGCCCAATTTGGCGCAGTACAGAGCGCATGTGTTGTCCATGTTGCAACTGGCCGACCTCATCAAGGTGAGCGATGAAGACTTGGTGCACTTAGGCTGGACCGACACCGACCCTGTGGTTGCAGCGCGAGAACTGCTCGTCCAAACGCAAGCCCAGATGGTGGCCTTGACCTTGGGCCCCAAAGGCGCATGGTTGCTCACGCCCGCCCTTTCTTTGTATGCCAAAGAATCAAGTCCCTTGTCGGTGGTGGACACCGTGGGGGCGGGAGACAGTTTCTTGGCCGGCCTGATTGCGTTCATGCAGCACCAAGGTGATTTGGCTTCGATGCTCGATCCAAAAACATCAACCACCATTGAGCATGAAGCGCTTCTCAAAATTCTTCTCGCAAAAGCACTGCGACATGCCTTGGCCAGTGCCAGTTTGTGTGTGCAAGAACAAGGCTGCGTGCCACCCCGCTGGGCCGAGGTGCTGGCTTGGTCGGCAACGCATGATGTGATGACCCACGCCTAAGGCATCAAGCAATGGCCTAGACTTCTTGTCATGAACACCACAGAAATTTACCTTATCGCCATGGGCATTGTGTTTACGGTGCCCTACCTCATTTGGCGGTTGGGACGCACCGATCATGTCGCGCCTTTGGTCGTGGTGCAAATCATCACAGGCATCTTGCTAGGGCCGGGCGTGCTCGGTTATGTCTACCCCGACTATTATCAATTTGTGTTTAACCCAACGGTGGTTCAGTCCTTGAACGGTGTGGCTTGGTGGGCGGTCATGTTGTTTGTTTTTCTGGCTGGCATTGAGCTTGACTTAAGCCAAGCCTGGGCTGCCAAAAAAGAAAGCGCTTTGACCGCCGGCTTGGCTTTGTTGGTGCCCTTGATTTTTGGAGCAACTGCAGCGAGTTACATCAACTCGGGCCAGATGGGAGCGGGGTGGATGGGAGCCTTGGGCAAAGATTGGCAGTTCATCATGGGCGTAGCCATGTCTAGCGCAGTAACTGCCTTGCCCATTCTCATTTTGTTGATGGAAAAGCTTGAGATTTTGCGGCAACCCTTGGGCCAGAGAATTTTGCGTTATGCCAGCTTGGATGACATCGCCATATGGGGCGTGTTGGCCTTGATTTTGATGGACTGGGACCGCATGAGCAAACAGGTCGTTTTCTTGTTGGCGTTTGGAGTGTTGAGCTTGGTGCTGCGCCGCCTGATGCAGGCCATTCCTTCAGCAGATCGATGGTACGTGGCCTTGATTTGGCTCATTGTTTGCGCACTCGGTGCTGACTGGTCAGGGTTGCACTTCATGGTGGGCGCGTTTTTAGCCGGGGTGGTGATTGATGCCGATTGGTTTGATCAAACGCAAATGGACCTGCTGCGAAAGCATGTGCTGTTGGTCATGATGCCCGTGTTCTTTTTAAGCACTGGCCTGAAGACCAACTGGGCTATGGGTGGCACCTTGGTTTTTGTGGCGGCAGCTTTGTTGTTACTGGCTTCTGTGGCAGGCAAGTTACTGGGGGTTCGATTGGCTGGCAAGATTTTGGGGTGGCCTGCTGGCGAGGCATCTGTGATTGGCTGGCTTCTTCAAACCAAGGCGTTGATCATGATTATTTTTGCCAACATCTTGCTCGACAAACAAATCATTTCATCAGCCACTTTCACAGCGCTGTTGCTGATGGCCGTTGCCAGCACGATGCTCACCACCCCCGTGGTGAGCCCGAAGCTCAAGCGACTGAAATAATTGGGGTCAGATCAACATTAATTTGGTCAATCGAAGCGAGATAAAGGTTAAGGGGGCTGAACGATTTCTGGTACGCCAGTATGAGGAAGCCCCCTTAGCCTTTATCTCGCTTCGATTGGAAATTAATGTTGATCTGACCCCAATTAGTTGACCCCAGTGATGAAAAGTCAGTCGGCGTAAACGCCAGCAGCCTTGATGATGGGGCTCCACTTGGCAATTTCGGCGGCCACAAACTTTTTGTGCTCGGCGGGTTCCACGCGTTTGTCGGTGACCACCACAGCACCCAAGCCTTCTTGCTTCTTGATGAATTCAGGGTCTTTCAAGGCCACTTTGAGCGCTGCATTGATTTTGGCCAAGACATCGGCAGGCGTACCTTTAGGCGCATACAAGCCGTGCCAGATGGTGACTTCAAAACCTTTGAGGCCAGACTCTTGCATGGTGGGCACGTCCTTCAAGGCCGGCGTAGTTAAGCGCTTGCCCGTGGTGACGGCAAAGGCCTTGACTTTTTTACCTTCAATTTGGCTGCTGGTGTTGGTGGTTTGGTCACACATCAAATCAATTTGGCCACCCATCAAATCGGTCATGGCGGGGGCCGTGCCTTTGTAGGGCACGGTGGCCATGTCCACTTGAATGGCGTTTTGATAAAGCAGCCCACACAAGTGAGACGCAGAACCCACACCGGCATTGCCCAAGTTCACTTTGTCTTTGTTGGCATTCACCCAAGCCGTGAGTTCTTTGAAATTATTGGCAGGCAAAGACGGCTTGCTGATGAGCGTCATGGGCACGTCGTTGATCATGCCAACGTATTCAAAATCGCTTTCTACTTTGAAAGGAATGTTGCGAACCAAGGTGGGCATGGTGGCCATGCCAATGTGGTGCAGCAAAAGCGTGTGGCCATCGGGTGCAGCCTTGGCCACTTTATTGGCACCAATGGAGCCACCTGCGCCAACTGAATTGTCAACCAACAACACGGCGCCACCTAAGGGCGCGCGCATCGCTTCGGCCAAATCTCGGGCTACCCGGTCTGTGGGGCCACCGGCTGCAAAGGGCACCACGAAAGTGATGGGTTTGGAGCCGGGAAAGCTTTGAGCTTGAGCGACCAAGCTAAGAGCAGCTGCTGCAAGAACCAACATGCGTTTCATAAAATTCTCCAAAGAAATAAGCGGACAGTGTAGTCGTGATATTTGGTCTTTGATAGGCTCGAAAACACCGATCCATTTAGATTTTGTGGTTATCTTCAAGTTTATTGATAACTGCGCGCGTCTTCAATCACTTTGCCATCATTGGCCAAAGTACCTGGCGCAGCCCATTGAACGTCGCTGCGCAGTTTGGTGACATCGCGAATGACTTCGGCAATGCGCGCCTTGAAAGCCTCTTCAGCCCCGGCCGAGGCGGTGGCTTCCACGTGCAAGGTCATGCGGTCGTTGGCCATTTCACCCTCCACCACCAATCGAGCCCGAATAATTTCTGGAAACCGCTTCACCACTTCGGCCACCTGGCCGGGGTGGACAAACATGCCGCGCACTTTGGTGGTTTGATCGGCACGGCCCATCCAGCCTTTGATGCGTTGGTTGGTTCGGCCTGTGGGGCATGGTCCGCCCAAAATGGCCGATAAATCGCCAGTGCCGAAACGAATGAGGGGGTAGTCTAGATTCAAAGTGGTAATGACCAGTTCACCCACCTCACCTGCTGGGACTGGGTCGCCCGTGCCGGGTCGAACAATTTCAACCAAGACGCCTTCGTCCACCACCAAGCCTTGACGGGCACTGGTTTCATAAGCAATGAGGCCCACATCGGCCGTGGCGTAGCACTGATAGGCATCTACCCCCTTGGCACTTAACCAATCACGCAAACTGGGCGGAAAGGCTTCGCCAGACACCAAGGCTTTTTTCACCGATGGCAAAGGCACGCCCATTTCAGCGGCTTTCTCAATGATGATTTTTAAAAAACTCGGGGTGCCAATGTAGCCTGCTGGCTGAAGCTCTGCCATGGCCTGCACTTGCTGCTCGGTTTGACCAATGCCGCCTGGAAACACGGTGCAGCCCAAGGCGTGGGCGCCAGTCTCCATCATGGAGCCCGCGGGTGTGAAGTGGTAACTGAAGCAGTTGTGAATCAGTTCACCCGTCTTAAACCCAGCCGCAGCAATGGCGCGGGCCATGCGCCAATAATCCGCGCGTGCACCTTCAGGTTCGTAAATAGGCCCAGGGCTAGAAAACACGCGGGGCATCTGATGGCCATAAGCCACCGCACTGAAGCCTCCAAACACACTGCCGCCGGCAGCGCGCGCGGCTTTTTGCTTTTCCAACAATTCTGTTTTGCGCACCACGGGCAAGGTGGCCAAGGCTTCACGCGTCGTGATGCTGGCTGCGTTGATGCCTCGCAGAAACTCGGCAAATGCAGGCGCATTTTGTTGAGCATGTGCTATTTGGGCAGGCAGTGCGGCCAGCAAGGCCGCTTCGCGCTCAGCAGGGGCACGCGTTTCCAATGCATCCAGATGCGTCTTCATGAAAATCCTTTGAATGTGTATGGATGAATTAAGCCAACCAACGCTTGCGTCGTTTGTAACTCTTGACGTCTTTGAAGCTCTTGCGCTCGCCACCGCCCATGCCAAGGTAAAACTCTTTCACGTCTTCATTGCTGGCCAAATCTTGGGCGGCGCCGTCCATCACAATGCGACCGCTTTCCATGATGTAGCCGTAATCTGAATACTTCAAAGCCATGTTGGTGTTTTGCTCGGCCAATAAGAAGGTGACTTTTTCTTTGGTGTTCAGGTCACGCACAATGTTGAACACCTCTTCTACAATTTGTGGCGCCAAGCCCATTGAAGGCTCATCGAGCAGCACCATGTTGGGGTTGGTCATGAGGGCGCGGCCAATGGCGCACATTTGTTGCTCGCCACCCGAGGTGTACGCAGCTTGTGAAGTACGCCGCGTTTTAAGGCGTGGAAAGTACGCGTAGACCTTGTCGAGGTTGGCGGCAATTTCGCCTTTGTCTTTTCGGGTGTAAGCACCGGTGAGCAAGTTTTCTTCAATGGTGAGGTGGGCAAAGCAATGGCGCCCCTCCATGACCTGCACCACACCGCGTTGGACCAAATCGGCTGGCGACAAATTCTCAATGCGCTCACCGCGCAATTCGATCGAGCCTTTGGTCACTGCGCCGCGCTCGCCTTGCAACAGGTTAGACACGGCTCGCAGCGTGGTGGTTTTGCCGGCGCCATTGCCCCCAAGCAAAGCCACGATACTGCCTTGCGGCACCTGCAAGGAAACGCCCTTCAAGACCAAGATCACGTGGTTGTAAATGACTTCAATGCCGTTGACGTTGAGAACAATATGTTGAGCGTCCATGATGGCCCTGCTTTGTGAATTTGAAACGCCACTTCAAACCTGCACGCAAGTCTGAAGTGGAGGGGCGGCATTCGACAACGCCACCCGCTTTAGGTTTAGATCAAGACTGGCAATCCTCAGGGGTACGGCGTGTCAGTTTTTTCTCTGCGGCATATTTGTCGGCAAATTGCTTGACGAGTGGTTTGATGATGCTGGTGTCAGCTTCAATCCAATCAGAGACGTAATTCCACTTTTTGCCATCCCAAGAGTGCATGCGTGCAGAGCGTGAGCCTTCGTGGTCGACGCACGATGTACTCAAGGGCTTCATGACAGAGTCAAGACCCAATTTCTTCAAGGCTTTGTCGTCCATGTTCAGGTTTTCCAAACCCCAACGGATTTGGTCACCATTCATCACTTTGCCTTTACCAAAGCGATCTTGTGCAGCGCGCACACCTTCTACGGCCAATGCAGCACTCACCAAACCACGGTTGTACAAAGTGGTGCCCACTTCATCAGCAGGGCCTGTGCCTTGCTTTTTGTCGTGCACATGCTTCTTCACTTCGTCAATCACTTTGCCGCCAGGACCGGTGGCCACCAAGCCGCTGTAGCCTTTAGCGGCTTCACCCACGTCTTTGACATCGGGTTCAGCAGCAGACCACCACACACCAAACATCTTTTCGCGGGGATAGCCGGTAGCCACAGCTTCTTTCAAAGCAGCAGAGTTCATGACACCCCAACCCCACAACAACACGTAGTCGGGGCGGGCTTGGCGAATTTGCAACCAGGTGGCTTTTTGCTCTACGCCAGGTGCTGTGACAGGCAAGAGTTGCAGGTCATAGCCCTGCATCTTGGCGCGCTCTTGCAACAAAGGAATGGGCTCTTTGCCATAAGGGCTGTCGTGGTAGACCAGCGCAATTTTCTTGCCTTTCAAATTGCCATTTTCTTTCTTGGTAATGAATTGCATGATGATGTCAGCACCAGACCAGTAGGTGCCTTGCAAGGGGAAGTTCCACTTGAACACGCCGCCGTCACTTGACTCTGAACGGCCATAGCCGCCAGTGATCAGGGGATTCTTGTCAGCAGGTGCTTTTTCTGTCATGGCAAAGGTGATGCCCGTCGACAGCGGCTGGAAAATGGCGCCTTGTGCTTTGCCTTTCAGGCGTTCGTAGCACTCCACGCCGCGGTCTGTGGCGTAGGCTGTGTCGCATTCTTCATAGGTGATCTTCACGCCATTGATACCGCCATCACGTGCGTTGATCAATTTGAGGTAGTCGGAATAGCCGTTGGCCCATGGCACACCATTGGGTGCGTAGGCGCCGGTGCGGTAGGGCAACACGGGAAAGAATTGTTCTTTGGCTTGTGCGAAGGCAGCCGTGCTGACCAGCGCGCTGGCAGCGGCCGCAGCCACCACCGATGCAGCGAGAACGAGTTGACGAAGCTTCATGGTTTGTCTCCTGTTGTAAAAAATGAAAAGAAGCAGTGGGGAAAACTTTGTTTAATCACGGAATGCTTTGCTTGGTTGAGGTCAGGCCGTTGAAAGCCTTAATGGGGGAAAGGCCAGACACGCATTTTTTGCTTGCCCACACTCCATAACTTGGCCAAGCCATGCGGCTCCACAACCAGGAACCACACAATCAAGGCGCCAAAAATAATTTGTTCAGCATGCGTGAGTGCGGCGGTGCTCACTTGAATACCGACCCAAGAACCCAAGACGGGCAACACCAAATTGATGGCAATGGGCAAAATCACAATAAAGCCCGCGCCAAAAAAACTGCCCATGATGGAGCCCATGCCGCCCAAGATCACCATGAACAACAATTGAAACGAGCGGTCTACGGAAAACGCTGCAGGCTCCCAAGAACCCAAGTGAATGAAGGCCCACAAAGCACCCGCCACACCCACAATGAAAGAGCTCACGGCAAAGGCACTGAGCTTGGCGTACATGGGCCGAATGCCAATCACGGCAGCGGCCACGTCCATGTCGCGAATGGCCATCCACTCACGGCCAATGGCGCCGCGCACCAGGTTTTTGGCCAACACACCAAACACCACCAGCACGCTCAAGCAAAAGATGTACTTTTGAAAAGGGGTGACCACATCAAAGCCAAAGGCGGTCAGGTTAGACACCGAGGCGGTGCCAGATGCAGAGTCGTTGGTAAACCACTTGATGCGAAGGAAAGCCCAATCGCAAAAAAACTGAGCCGCCAATGTGGCCACCGACAAATACAAGCCCTTCACACGCAAGCTGGGGATGCCAAAAAAGATGCCCACCAGTGTGGCAAAGAAGCCGCCCACCAACAAGGCGGCCACCAAGGGAATGCCTTCTAAACGAACCCAGCAGTTAAAGGCTGCATAGGCCCCCACCGCCATGAAGGCGCCCGAACCCAATGAAATTTGGCCGCAGTAACCCACCAAAATATTCACGCCCAATGAGGCCAAGGACAAGATCAGAAAGGGAATGAGAATGGCGCGCATCATGTACTCGTCGGCCAAGAAAGGGACCGCAAGAAAAGCAAATGCGATGATGAGCAAGACGCCCCATCTGTCTTGCGCAATCGGGAAGATTTGCTGGTCAGCTTGATAGCTGGTTTTGAATTGACCGTTTTCTCTGTAAAACATAAATTCTTTCTGTGTTCGTGAAGGTTCAGTCGTGGCGTTTGTGTTTGTTTTTAAACGCGATCGATGATCTTTTCACCAAACAATCCCTGCGGCCGAACCAACAAGAATCCCAAAGCCAGCACATAGGCAAACCAAATTTCAATGCCACCACCCACGTAAGGGCCCAAGAAAACTTCGGACAACTTCTCGCCCACACCAATGATGAGGCCGCCAATGATGGCGCCGGGCACGGAGGTCAAGCCGCCCAAAATGACCACAGGCAAAGCCCGCAGCGCCACCGTCGACAGAGAAAACTGCACGCCCAACTTAGAGCCCCAAATCATGCCGGCCACCAAAGCCACAATGCCGGCCACGCACCACACAATGACCCAAATTCGATTTAAAGGAATACCGATCGATTGAGCGGCTTGGTGATCGTCTGCCACGGCGCGAAGGGCCCGTCCTGTGGTGGTTTTTTGGAAAAAAAGGCTCAATGCTGCCACCAGCACAGCCGCAATCACAGCGGCCACCATGTCCTCTTGGCTGATCATGATGCCGCCTTCAAAGGCGTTTTGAAAAGCCATCAAGGGTTCTTTGGGCATGCCAATGTCGATCTTGTAAATGTCGCTGCCAAAAATAGTTTGACCGACGCCATCCAAGAAATAGGTGATGCCCAGGGTGGCCATCAGCAACGTGGTGCCCTCTTGGTTGACCAAATGACGCAAGACCAAATACTCAATCACCCACGCCACCACAAACATGACGGCGGCAGCCAACACAAACGCAATGAGGTTGGCGGCGATGGGGTTGGTGATGCCGGCATAGACGGGCATCCATTCGGCAAATCGCGCCATGGCCAAGGCCGCAAAAAGTACCATGGCGCCCTGTGCAAAGTTGAACACGCCCGAGGCCTTGTAAATGAGCACAAAGCCCAAGGCCACCAACGAATACAGCATGCCGGCCATCAGGCCGCCAATCAAGGTTTCAAGAAAAAATCCCATGGTGTTGTCCTTGTGCTTAATGTGAAGTGCCCAAGTAGGCGCTGATCACTTCTTCGTTGTTTCGAACTTCTTCGGGCGTGCCATCGCCAATTTTTTTGCCGTAATCGAGCACCACCACGCGATCAGAAATGTCCATCACCACGCTCATGTCGTGCTCAATGAGCACGATGGTGCAACCAAACTCGTCGTTGACATCCAAGATGAAACGGCACATGTCTTGTTTTTCTTCCACATTCATGCCGGCCATGGGTTCGTCGAGCAGCAACACCTTGGGCTCCATGGCCAACGCACGACCCAAGTCAACGCGCTTTTGCAAACCATAAGGCAGTTGACCCACAGGCGTTTTTCGATAGGCTTGAATTTCCAAAAAGTCGATGATTTCTTCAACCCGAGCGCGGTGCTGAATTTCTTCGTTTTCGGCGGGGCCCAAACGCAAGGCTTGCAGAAAAATGTTGCTCTTCATGCGCAGGTTACGGCCGGTCATGATGTTGTCGATCACGCTCATACCTTTGAACAAGGCCAAATTTTGAAAGGTGCGGGCCACACCCATTTCAGCCACTTGGCGGCTGTTCATGTGGTCAAAGGTTTGACCCTGAAACGTGATGCTGCCTTCTTGCGGTGTGTAAACCCCGTTGATGCAATTGAGCATGGAGCTTTTGCCTGCGCCATTCGGCCCAATGATGGCGCGAATTTCATGTTCACGCACATTGAATGAAATGTCGGTGAGCGCTTTCACCCCACCAAATCGGAGGCTGATGTTGTTCACATCCAAAATGACGTCGCCAATGTTTTTTGTCATGAGCAGGCTCTTTGTAAATGCTTGCGCCAAATTAGGCAGCCGCTTTCAAGGGTGCAAATGTAGTGGCGTCTGAAATTTTCAGAGTGGCGCTGACACTGCCAGTGCGACCATCTTCAAACTTCACCACCGTTTCAATAAATTGGGTGGTCAAGCCGCCATACAAAGCGTCGACCAAGGGCTGGTATTTCTCGGCAATGAAGCCACGTCTTACTTTGTTGGTGCGAGTGAGTTCGCCATCGTCTGCGTCCAATTCTTTGTGCAACACCAAGAACCGGCTGACCTGGCTGCCGGCCAACAATTCGTCTTCGGCCAAATCGGCATTGACTTGCTCCACACATTCTTTGATCAAGGCGTAAACCTCGGGCTTTTGCGCCAAGTCGGTGTAGCCTGCGTAGGGCAAATTACGACGCTCGGCCCAGTTGCCGACGGCATCAAAATCAATGTTGATCATGACGCAAACTTGCTCGCGCTGGTCGCCATAGGCCACCACTTCTTTGATGTGCGGAAAGAACTTGAGTTTGTTTTCCACATACTTGGGTGCAAACATTGCGCCGTCGTTGCGGCCACCTTGAATGCGGCCCACATCTTTCACGCGGTCAATGATTTTGAGATGGCCGTGGCTGTCTAAAAAGCCTGCATCACTGGTGTGGTACCAGCCGTCTGCTGTCAAAACTTCGGCGGTGGCTTCTGGGTTTTTGTAATAGCCGATGAGCAAGCCAGGCGACTTGACCAAGATCTCGCCGTTGTCGGCCACTTTGATTTCCACACCGCGGCAAGGCACACCCACTGTGTCGGCACGCGCTTCGTGGTCGGGCTGCAAGCACACAAACACAGCGGTTTCGGTGGAGCCATACAGCTGCTTCAAGTTAACGCCAATAGAGCGATAGAAGGTGAACAAATCGGGGCCAATGGCCTCGCCTGCGGTATAGGCCACGCGCACTCGGCTAAACCCAAGGTTGTTGCGCAAGGGGGCATAGACCAACACATTGCCCAATCCATACAGGAGGCTGTTGAAAAAACCGATGGACTCACCCGCCATGCGTTTGGGGCCGACCCTCTTGGCCAAGTCCATGAAATATTTGTAAACATTGCGCTTGAGCGTGCTGGCGTCTTCCATCCGAATGCTCACGCTGGTCAGCATGCCTTCAAACACGCGAGGTGGCGCGAAGTAATAGGTGGGGCCAATCTCTTTCAAGTCGATGGTGACGGTGGCCACAGACTCGGGGCAGTTGACCACGTAGCCGGCGACCAACCACTGCGCATAGCTGAAAATATTTTGCCCAATCCAAGCGGGCGGTAAGTAGGCCAGCACATCTTCATTGGACGTGAGGTGATCGAACTCTGCGCCCGCTTGCGCACGATCAATCAAATTGCCATGGGAGTGCACCACGCCTTTGGGGTTTCCTGTGGTGCCCGAGGTAAAGAACATGGCCGCCACATCTTGGTGAGCGCCCATGTCAACCTGTTCTTGATAGAAGGTGGGATGCGCTTTGGAAAACACCTCGCCTGCGGCCATCAACTCGTCCACCGAACTTAAACCAGGCTCGTCGTACTTGCGCAGGCCGCGTGGGTCGTCAAAATAGATGTGCGACAAAGCGGCATACGACTCTCGCACTTCCAACATTTTGTCGACCTGCTCTTGGTCTTCCACCACGCACAAGCGCACTTCGGCATTGGTCATGGGGAACACGCATTCGGCCGCGGCAGCGTCTTGGTACAAGGGAACAGGAATGGCGCCCAGCGATTGGGCCGCCAACATCGTGGCATACAAACGGGGGCGGTTGGAGCCCACCACAATCATGTGCTCGCCGCGCTTTAAACCGGCTTGGTGAAGTCCGCAGGCCATGTACTTCACCATGGCTGCCATGGCTTGCCATGAAATGGTTTGCCAAATGCCATATTCTTTTTCGCGCATGGCAGGCGCCATGGGGCGTTCCGCGGCGTGCTTCAAGAGCAATTTTGGAAAGGTCGTCTGCATGCGGATCCTTGTGGTGTCGCCACCTCACACCTCGCTTGACTCAGAATGCGGGCTAAGGCTTGTTGATTTCTTAGCGTGAATGTAGGCCTTGATTTGACGCCAAGTTGTCGTTTGGACGACAATCAAGGGAAGCCCCTCCTAGGATTTTCCCTAAGATTTTCAAGGCCTTACTGCAAATTGACATGACATCTGATCTGTATCAAAGAAGACGGCCTCCCACCGATGAAGAGTTGAGCAACATTCCTTGGCTGCCCTTGTTGTTGGCCAAAGAAAAAGACCGCGCCATCAACGCGCTGCGCGTGGGCGATGCCGAAAAAGGCGACTATGTGTGCCGTGTGGGCCGGCCTGTGACGTTTTGGTTTGGCACTGTGTCGGGCTTGCTTAAGATGAGCAGCGACAACGAAGACGGTCAAACCATGACCTTCACTGGCGTGCCGCCAGGCGGTTGGTTTGGAGAGGGCACTGCCTTGAAAAGGGAGGCCTACCGCTACAACATTCAAGCCTTGCGCGCCAGCGTGGTGGCGGGCTTGCCGCTCGACACCTTCCATTGGCTGATTGACAACTCATTGGGCTTTAATCGATTTGTGATGAACCAATTGAATGAGCGTTTGGCGCAGTTCATTGCTGCCAGAGAGTTTGATCGTTTGAACAACCCAGACTTGCGTGTCGCGCGCAATTTGGCGGCCCTCTTTAACCCTGTGCTTTTCTCCGGCGTTGGCGACTTGTTGCGCATCACACAACAAGAGTTGGCTTACTTGGTAGGACTTTCAAGACAGCGCGTGAATGAAGCCTTGATCCATTTGCAAGAGGAAGGGCTGATTCGCGTGGAATATGGCGGCTTGCGAATATTGGACTTGCACGGCCTGCGCACCCGCATGATGGACCGCAGAAACAGGGACAATCGGGTCAAAGAAAAACTTCTATGACACAGCCTCCTGCCAAGCCCTCATTTGTCCGCGCCCCGCGGCCAGCCCATGCTGTCTCGTCAGCACATCCCAATGCCTCAGGCGCTACCACAGTGCGCCTGAACAAGCGCATGGCCGAGCTTGGCCTTTGCTCTCGCCGCGAGGCCGATGCATGGATCGATCAGGGCTGGGTGAGAGTCAATGGGAATGTGGCCGAGATGGGCATGCAAGTGGGCTCCACCGATCGCATCACGGTAGAGCGGGAAGCCCAAGCACAACAAGAACAACAAGTGACCGTGCTGCTGCACAAGCCCATGGGGTATGTGAGCGGTCAAGCCGAAGATGGCCACGAACCCGCCATGGTGCTGTTTCAAGCGCGCAATCAATGGTCAGGCGACACCACCCGAATTCGTTTCAGCCCTGCGCAATTCAGAGGCTTGGCGCCCGCCGGCCGCCTAGACATCGACTCGGTAGGCTTGTTGGTCATGACGCAAGACGGCCGCGTGGCCCGCCAGCTCATTGGCGAAGACTCTGACATGGAAAAAGAGTATCTGGTGCGTGTCACCTGCAGCGGCCCTCAAGGCGACATTGCGGTGAATGTGCAGGCGCATTTTCCAGTGGCGCAAATGCAGCGCCTGCGGCATGGTCTCAGCTTGGATGGAAAACCCCTGAAGCCTGCCCAAGTGGAATGGCAAAACCCAGAGCAACTCCGCTTTGTGCTGAAGGAAGGCAAGAAGCGCCAAATCAGGCGCATGTGCGAGCAAGTGGGTCTGAAAGTGGTGGGGCTCAAGCGCATCCGCATGGGGCGCATCAGCTTGGGCGCCTTGCCGGTGGGCCAATGGCGGTATTTGGGGCCTAAAGAGTCCTTTTAAACTTTCTTCCCCTTATAAAAACCCCTTGAAATTTTCCAACCCATCCCCAATTCAGGGGTTGTGGCTGTTTGAGCCCTTGCCGATGCCTCGGCAAATCTGATTTAAACCCTCTTAACCGATCTTGAAGATGACTAAAAAGACACATGCCTTCCAAGCCGAAGTGGCCCAACTGCTTCATTTGGTCACCCACTCCCTGTATTCCAACCCCGAAATTTTTGTCCGCGAATTGGTCTCCAACGCTTCTGACGCTTGCGACAAATTGCGCTTCGAGGCGCTGAACAACGACGCCCTGTACGAGAACCAACCCAACCTGGAAGTGCGTTTGTCCTTTGACACCGACGCCAAAACCCTGACCATTACCGACAACGGCATTGGCATGACCGCCCAAGAAGCCATCGACAACTTGGGCACCATCGCCAAGAGTGGCACCAAAGATTTTGTGAGCAAATTGTCGGGCGATCAAAAAGCCGATGCACAACTGATTGGCCAGTTCGGTGTGGGCTTCTACTCGGGTTTCATTGTGGCCGACAAGATCACCGTGGAAACACGTCGGGCAGGTGCGCCAGCTTCTGAAGGCGTGCGTTGGATCAGCGGTGGCACCGGCGACTTTGAAGTCGAAGCCATCGAGCGCGCCGCTCGCGGCTCGAGCATCATTTTGCATCTGCGCGAAGATGCTCTGCAGTATGCCAACACATGGAAGCTGAAAGAAATCGTTGGCAAATATTCCGACCATATCAGCCTGCCCATCTTGATGGAAAAAGAAGAATGGAAAGATGGCGAACTGATTGGCTCAGATGAAAGCGAAGGCCGCAAACCAGGTGGCATGGTCAAGACCGGCGAATGGGAAGCCATCAACAAAGCGACCGCCTTGTGGACACGTCCCAAAAAAGATGTGACCGACGAACAGTACAAAGATTTCTACAAACAAATTAGCAAAGATTTTGCCGAGCCTCTCACATGGACGCACAACCGTGTGGAAGGCAGCACTGAGTACACCCAGCTTTTGTACATTCCTTCGCAAGCTCCTCAAGACTTGTGGAACCGTGACAAAAAAGCGGGCATCAAGTTGTATGTGAAGCGCGTCTTCATCATGGACGATGCCGAAGCCTTGATGCCCAGCTACTTGCGCTTTGTCAAAGGCGTGGTCGACTCTGCCGATTTGCCTTTGAACGTGAGCCGTGAGTTGCTGCAAGAAAGCCGCGACGTCAAAGCCATTCGCGAAGGTTGCACCAAGCGCGTATTGTCTATGTTGGAAGATTTGGCCAAACACAACGATGCCCCTGCTGCATCTGAAGACGGCGTGATCGATGTGGTGAGCGAAGAAGACAAAGCCAAGCAAGGCCAGTACACCCGCTTCTACAAAGAGTTTGGCGCCGTGCTCAAGGAAGGCTTGGGCGAAGACTTTGGCAACCGTGAGCGCTTGGCCAAATTGCTGCGCTTTGCGTCCACATCATCCGATGAAGTGAGTGTGTCTTTGGCTTCTTACAAAGCGCGAATGAAAGAAGGCCAAGAGGCCATCTACTACATCACCGCCGACACCCTGGCCGCCGCCAAGTTCAGCCCTCAGTTGGAAGTGTTCAAGAAAAAGGGCATTGAAGTGTTGCTCATGACCGACCGCGTGGACGAGTGGGCTTTGAACTTCATGCACGAGTTTGATGGCACGCCCATGCAAAGTGTGGCCAAAGGTGCTGTCGATTTAGGCTCCTTGCAAGATGAAGAAGAAAAGAAAGCCACTGAAGAGGCGGCTGAAGCTTTCAAGCCTTTGCTGGCCAAATTGAAAGAGGCCTTGAAAGACAAAGCCGAAGATGTGCGCGTCACCAGCCGACTTGTAGATTCACCCGCTTGTCTCGTGGTGACCGACAACGGCATGAGCATGCAACTTGCGCGCATGCTCAAACAAGCCGGTCAAGAAGCCCCTGAATCCAAGCCTGTGTTGGAAGTCAACCCAGAGCACGCATTGGTGAAAAAGCTCGATGGCTCCGTGCACTTCCATGACTTGGCCAATATTTTGTTTGACCAAGCCTTGTTGGCCGAAGGCGGCATGCCTGCAGACCCCGCGGCTTATGTGCGCCGCGTCAACGCTTTGTTGGTTTAAACCATCAAGAGCGGTTCTTGCATTTGCTCGATCTGCTCTTCTAACATTTGGACTTGGCCACGCCAGTAATCTGGCGTGCCAAACCAAGGAAAATTGATGGGGAAAATGGGGTCGTTCCATCGGCGCGCCAACCACGCGCTGTAGTGCACCAAGCGCAAGGTGCGCAGCGGCTCAATCAGGGCCAGTTCGCGCCGATCAAAATCACGCACTTGCTCGTACCCGTCCAGCAACATGCTCAATTGACCCGAGCGCTGCTTACGATCGCCCGACAACAGCATCCACAAATCTTGCACTGCAGGCCCCATGCGCGCATCGTCTAGGTCGACGAAGTGCGGACCGCCACCAGGCAAGTCTGCAGGTGTCCACAAAATGTTGCCTGGATGGCAATCACCATGCAATCGCAGCATTTGAAAATGAGGCCAATCACTGCCATGTGCCACGCCCAGGCCATTGACATGCATCAGGTCCATGGCCTGCTGCCAAGCGTCTTGCCATGCACGCTCTACTTCCATCGGAATGGCTTTGTTTTTTAAAAGCCAATCTTTGGGCTCTTGCATGAAGGTGTCGATGCTGAGTGCAGGTCGATTGTGAAACGGCTTGGCCACACCCACTGTGTGAATGCGCGCCAGAAAACGACCGATCCATTCCAGCACGTCGTCGTCGTCCAGCTCCGGTCGCCGGCCACCACGGCGCTCACTGACGGAAAATGAAAAACCTTCAGGCGTCTTGTGATGCAAGGTCCGCCCTTGCAAATTCAAAGGCGGAACCACCGGCACTTCGGCGGCCACCAACTCTGCCGCAAAGTCATGTTCTTCTTGAATCTGCGCATCGGTCCATCGGCCAGGTCGGTAAAACTTGGCCACCACACTGTCAGGCACCAGCGTGCCATCGGTTTGTATGGGTGCGCGCTCTGTTTCCAATTGAATTTGATAGACGCGGTTTTCGTAGGAGCTGAGGGCCATCAAACGGCCATCGCCCATCAGACCAATGTCGGCCAAGGCATCGAGCACCACATCTGGTGTGAGGGATGCGTAGGGATGCATGGCATTCCACTCGGCAGGCCCTTGCGGGAGATCATTCGTCATCAGCCAGCGTAACAGATGTCAAGAATGGGCGCCTTAAGCCCTGAAACGCTTGCGTGTGAGCGCCAAGGCCACCCAAAAAGACACCACCGCCACGCCCATCAGCAAGCTGAGGTTGGCCACAATGTGCGCGGGCCATTGGTCTAAGAACAGCGGCCGAACCAATTCAATGGCAGCGGTGAGCGGCAAATAATCGGTGATCTGGCGAAGCCAGTCAGGCAGCTGCGTTCTAGGAAAATAAATGCCCGACAAAAACATCATGGGCGTTAAAAACAGCGTGAAGTAATAGGTGAAAAAATCGTAGCCCTTGGCCATGGCATTGAAAATAAGGGCAATGCAACTGAAGGTGATGCCCACCAGCCACAGCACCGGCCAAGCCCATAATATCTTCCAACTGTGACCCAAACCCAATGCCAGCATCACGCCCAAAATGGCGGTCACTGTGAACAAGGCTTTGTAAGAGGCCCAGAGCATTTCGGCCATCACCACATCGTCTAGTCGGACTGGTGCATTCATGATGCCGTCCCAGGTTTTTTGCATGTGCATGCGTGAGAAAGCAGAATACAAAGCCTCAAACGATGCAGCATTCATGGCACTCATGCAGATGCTGCCACTGGCCAAAAACAAAATGTAGGGCACCTTTTGCTCGCCCAGGGTGACCTCGCCCACCAAGGCGCCCAAGCCATAGCCAAAGGCCACCAACCACATGAGGGGCTCGGCAATGCCGCCCACCAAACTGGGGATGGCCAGCTTGCGCCAGACCAACAGGTTGCGTAAAAAAACAGGCCACCAGCGCATTGACAATTGGGGAACAGCCCAATCGGAAGGTGCCACAGGGTGAGTGGGGTTCAGGGTGGGATGGGTCATCATGCGTTTTCCCTGATTTGTCGGCCAGTGAGTTTGAGAAACAAGTCTTCCAAATTGGCGGGACGGTGCAAGCTGCGCAAATGCGGCCAGGCTTGTAAAGCCATCAGCAAGGGCTGCGCTTGGGCGGTGTAGAAAAACACGGTTTCGCCGCTAACTTCAACACGCGCGGCGTGTTGCCGCAAGGGCGATGATTCGCCCGCCAATTCCAAAGCGCCTTGCCCATACAACTCCACCACATCGGGCTCCAAGTGCTGCAAAATCAAATCGCGGGGCTTGCCCTCGGCTATTTTTTTGCCATGGTCAAGCACCAACAAACGATCGCACAATCGCTCGGCTTCGTCCATGAAATGGGTGGTGAGCAAAATTGATTTGCCCTCTTGCATGAGCGTTTGCAAACGCTCCCACATGAGGTGCCGCGCTTGCGGATCGAGGCCCGTGGTGGGTTCGTCCAGCATGAGCATTTGAGGTTGGTTGATGAGGGCGCGGGCCAAACTCAAGCGCCGCTTCATGCCGCCCGACAACTCGCCAGGCCTTGCTTTGGCTTTGCTGGTGAGCGCCCCAAATTCCAACAAGGGGGCGATACGCGCTTTGATGTCGCGATCACGCATCCCGAAATAGCGCCCATACACCAACAAGTTTTCTTCGGCCGTAAAGTCGGGATCAAGGGTGTCCATTTGGGCCACCACCCCCAAACGTGCCTTGATGGCCAAGGCTTCTTTGGGCATGGAAAGATTGCCAAAATAAGTGATGCTGCCCGCATCAGGCGTGCTCAAGCCCAGGCACATGCGCAAGGTGGTGGTTTTACCTGCGCCATTGGGGCCAATCACGCCCAAACATTCGCCTGGCGAAATGTGAAACGAAAGCCCATCCACCACGGTGTTGTCGCTAAAACGTTTGACGAGATTTTCAACATTCAATAAATAAGTCATGCCCCAATTGTGCCTTGGTCAGCTTGGCATCTTGATGACGCAGGGCCCGCTGCGATTGAAAATGTGCAGCCACTTCTCATAGGTATACTGATTAAAGACTTCGATGGCACACACAGCAACACCTGCGCACCCATCTCTCACTCAGCAAGGAGACACCCACATGAACCCCTCCACGCCTTCAGATGCACTTGGCCGTTTGGAAGACCTGCCCGCCGACTACATTGCCGACATGACGGCTTTGTCCATTGCGCCTTTGTGGCCTCAATTGCGCGGCTTGTTGCCTCGCGGCAAGCCCGCTCGTGCGACCCAAGCCTTTGTTTGGCACTACAAGGATGTCAGGCCCCAACTCATGCGCGCGGGTGAACTCACGCCCATTGAAAAAGCCGAGCGCCGCGTCTTGGTACTTTGCAATCCAGGCCATGGCCTCTCTAAATTGGTGGCCACACCCAACATCTATGTGGGCATGCAACTGATCTTGCCGGGCGAAGTGGCCCCCAACCATCGGCACACGCCCAGTGCCGTCCGATTTGTGGTGGAAGGCGAAGGCGGCTTTACCACCGTGCAAGGTGAAAAATGTCCGATGCACAAAGGTGATTTGATTCTCACACCCGCCGGCCTTTGGCATGAACACGGGCACGAGGGCCAAGGCCCGGTGGTGTGGTTAGATGCACTCGATTTGCCCATGGTCTACGCCATGGAGGCCTCGTATGCCATCGAGGGTCCATCGCAAAACGCAGGCCCAGGTTTGGATGCCTCCCAAACCAAGTACCAACGCGCGGGCTTGGTGCCCTTCAACTCTCTCAGCCAAGCTGTGCGCAATCCCTATCCCCAAATTCGCTACCCTTGGGTGGATGTGCGCAAAGCCTTGTTGGCCCTCGATGCGGGCACCCCCATAGACGAGGCTGTGCAGTTGGCGTATGTGAACCCAGAAACCGGTGCGCCTTGCTTGCCCACTTTGGGTTTCTCGGCCCAATTGTTGCGCGATGGCCTTGATTTCAGCCCCCGCCCCAGATCCGCCAGCTCGGTCATGCATGTGATTGAAGGCCGCGGTGAATCTGATATTGATGGCGTCACCTTGAAATGGTCTGAAGGTGACACGGTGGCCATTCCCACCCATGCCCACATTCAACACCGCGCCAGCCACGGCAACGCCTTTTTGTTTCATGTCGACGATGCACCCACCCAACGCGCCTTGGGCTTCTACCAAGAGTTCTAAACTGCCCCCTACAATCCACCCTTGATTGAACCCTGGGAGTTTGCGTGACCATTCCATTGGCCGTTTTGCCACAATACCTGCTGCCAAAGTTGGCCCTTACTCGCTTAGCAGGTCTTGGCGCCAGATCTGCCTACGGGCCTCTCACCACTTGGGTCATTGAACGATTTATTGCGCGATACAAAGTGAACATGGCGGAGGCTTTGGAAGACCAGCCTGCCGACTACAAGACCTTCAATGACTTCTTCACCCGCGCTTTAAAACCAGGCGCGCGCCCCTTGGCAAGCAGCACATGGGTGTGCCCCGTGGACGGCGCCATCAGCCAATGTGGCCGAATTGAAAAAGATCAAATTTTTCAGGCCAAGGGCCATCACTACAGCACCCGCGCTTTGGTCGGCGGCGATGCCCATTTGGCCGCCTTGTTTGATGACGGCCACTTTGCCACGCTGTACCTGAGCCCGCGCGACTATCACCGCATTCACATGCCCATTGCGGGCAAGCTGAAACGCATGGTCCATGTGCCTGGCGATTTGTTTTCAGTCAACCCCACCACCGCGCGGGGCGTTCCTGGCTTGTTTGCGCGCAACGAACGGGTGGTGTGTGAATTTGAAACCGTGCACGGCCCCATGGTGATGGTGCTGGTGGGCGCCACCATTGTGGGCAGCATGGCCACGGTCTGGCACGGTCAAGTGAACCCGCCACGCCCCGGCGCAGTGCGTGAATGGCGCTACGAAAGCCAAGACATTCAATTGGCACAAGGACAAGAGATGGGCCGTTTTTTGTTGGGCTCCACGGTGGTCATGCTCATGCCGCAAAACCGCATTCAATTTCCAGCAGATTGGGTAACGGCCCGAGCTGTGCACATGGGCGAAACGATGGGCGACTAGATGGCCGATCTGCCAAACTGAGCGCGCATCGGTAGCGTGATGGGAAGACCCCATCAGCCTTTTCTAAATTTCAATCTTGGAGCCCAGCTCCACCACCGCGTTGTTGGGCAATTTTAAGAACTCAGACGCTGAACTGGCGTTCAAGTGCATTTGCGCAAACAACTTTTCGCGCCAAGTGGCCATGCCGCCCCCAATGGTGGGAATGACAATGTCACGAGACAAGAAGTAACTGGTGGTCATGGGGTCTAGATTTGCACCATGCAACTTGAGTTGCTCCAAGGCCTTGGGCAAGTCGGGGTCGTTCTTAAAGCCGTAATTGACAATGACCTGCCAACAATCGTGATGCAGTGATTCAATTTCCAATCGCTTGTTCAGCCCAATCCAAGGCACCTCATGGCTGCGCACCGTGACAAACAAGTTGTGTTGATGCAGTACTTTGTTGTGCTTCAAATTGTGCAACAAAGCATTGGGCACGTTGCCCACTTCAGCAGTCAAAAAGACAGCGGTACCTTCGACCCGTGCTGGAGGCGCCACAAAAATGGCATCCAAGAAATCGACCAAGCTGAAGGAGTCGGCTTTCAAAGAGTTGTTGAGCAACCTGCGGCCATCGTTCCAGGTGAGCATGAGCAAGAAAATACCGCCGCCAATGACCAAGGGAAACCAGCCGCCTTCAAATAATTTGAGCAGGTTAGAGGCCCAGAAAGCGAAATCGACCGCAAAGAAAAAGCCGGTGGCACCAATGCAAAGCGCCAAAGGCAAGTTCCAACTGTAACGAATCACGAAGAAGGTGAGTATCGTGGTGATCAGCATATCGGTACAGACCGCAATGCCGTAGGCTGCTGCCAAATTGCTAGAGGATTTGAACAAGGCCACGGCCAAGACGATCAAGGCAAACAGGCCCCAATTGACAAAAGGAATGTAGATTTGGCCAATCTCTTTGACGCTGGTGTGCAAGACTTGCAAACGCGGCAAATAGCCGAGTTGAATGACCTGCTTGGTGACACTGAAAGCGCCTGTGATCAACGCCTGTGAGGCGATCACGGTGGCCAAGGTGGCCAATCCCACCAATGGGATCAAGGCCCATTCAGGCGCCATCATAAAGAAGGGGTTTTGGACGGCCTCAGGATTGTTTAACAACAAGGCGCCTTGTCCAAAATAGTTCAAGGTGAGTGATGGCATCACGATGCTGAACCATGCCAGGCGGATGGGTTTTTTACCAAAGTGGCCCATGTCGGCATAGAGCGCTTCACCGCCCGTCACGCACAAGACCACCGCGCCCAAAATAATGAAGGTGGTGCCTGGGTTGTCCCAAATGAACATGACTGCATAGTGGGGGCTGATGGCCCACAAAATTTCGGGTTGCGTGGCAATCTGAACCACACCCAAGACGGCAATGACCGCAAACCAAACGACAGTGATCGGGCCGAAAAATTGGCCAATGCCCGTGGTGCCACGCTTTTGAACGGCAAACAATCCCAACAGAATGATCAGGGTGAGTGGGATCACAAACTTTTTGAAGTTGGGTGACACCACTTCCAAACCTTCGACCGCCGACAAGACCGAAATAGCCGGTGTGATGACGCCATCGCCATAAAACAAGCAAGTGCCAAAAATACCCACCATCAGCAAGACCTTGCGCAAGCGCGGCTTGTCTTTCACAGATTGCGATGCCAAGGCCAGCATGGCCACCAAGCCGCCTTCGCCGTGATTGTCCGCACGCAGCACCAAGGTCACGTACTTGACCGACACGATGGTGGTCAGGGTCCAAAAAAAGATGGAGAGGATGCCGTAGATGTTTTCTGTCGTGAAAGGCACATGGCCTGAACCAAACACCTCCTTCAACGCATACAAGACACTGGTTCCGATGTCGCCGTAGACCACACCGATGGCGCCCAACGTGAGGGCGGCTATAGAAGATTTGCTTGAAGACACAAAAAATTAGCCCAGCATCAAAGGCCGGGCCGATGGTTCAGAATGAACGCGATTCTGCGCCCGTTTTAAAAACTTTGCTATGGGGGCCAGATCCTAAAATCGAAGCCCATTCGAAAAATGTTGCAATGCAACAACCGCCGCCAAAAGAAGAATGCTTTAGTCGTAAATTTCGGCGTCGGGGTCGGTGGCTTCCATCTCGTAACTGGCTGCCAACATGGCCAAGCGCCCAATCACGCCGTACATGTAAAAGCGATTGGGCACACTGGCCCCAGGCTTCATGCCAGGTTGCGGCAAGTGCGGTGTTTCTTCAAACGCCAAAGGCACAAAACTGGCGCCAGGTGCGTTTAAGTTTTCATCAACGCCGCGCTCTGCGTGAACGCGGTAGAAACCGCCCACCACATAGCGGTCCATCATGTAGACCACAGGTTCGGCCACCGCATCGTTCATGCGCTCATTGGTGAGCACACCCTCTTGAATGATGACGTCGCTGACCACTTGCCCGTCTTTGATGACACTCATCTTGTTGCGGGTTTTGCGATTGAGCACATCCAAATCGGCCACATCGCGAACCGTCATGATGCCCATGCCGTAGGTGCCATTGTCGGCCTTCACCACCACAAAAGGCTTTTCGTTGATGCCGTATTCTTTGTACTTGCGTTTGATTTTGGTTAGCAAGGCATCGACATTGCTGCGCAAAGCTTCAATGCCCAAGCCCTCGGAAAAATTGACATCGCCGCATTGGTTGAACATGGGATTGATGAGCCATGGGTCGATGCCCAGCAGCTTGCCAAAGCGTTTGGCCACCTCTTCGTAGGTTTGAAAGTGCACAGTCTTTCGGCGCACGCTCCAGCCGGCGTGCAATGGCGGCAGCAAATGCTGCTCGTGCAGATCTTCCAAAATGCCGGGTGCCCCTGCTGACAAATCGTTGTTGAGCAAAATGGTGCAGGGGTCAAAATCTTTCAGGCCCACACGGCGCTGTGAACGAATGACGGGCTCTAAGGTGACTTGTTCGCCTCCGGGCAACTCAATGACGGTGGTCTCTTTGATCTCTGGATTGATCGAGCCAATGCGAACATTCAAACCCGCCATGTGAAAGATGCGCTGCAATTGCGCCACATTGCTCAAGTAAAAGGTGTTGCGCGTGTGGTTCTCGGGAATGATGAGCAGGTTGCGAGCTTCAGGACAGATTTTTTCAATGGCCGCCTGCGCCGCCTGCACCGCCAAAGGCAACATTTCAGGCGACAGGTTGTTCCAGCCACCGGGAAACAAATTGGTGTCGACCGGCGCCAATTTGAAGCCAGCGTTGCGAATGTCAACCGAGGAATAAATGGGCGGCGTGTGCTCCATCCACTCCAATCGAAACCAACGCTCAATGGCGGGCATCGAGTCGAGCACGCGTTGCTCGAGTTCGTTGATGGGGCCGTTCAGGGCGGTCACTAAATGCGGAACCATAAATAGCCTTGCTTCGTTTTTGAAATGTGTTGTTTGCTTGAGTTTGAAGGACTTAGCTTCTCACTTCACCCTCGCCCAGTACCACGTACTTGAGCGAGGTGAGTCCTTCAATACCGACCGGGCCGCGTGCATGAAATTTGTCGGTAGAGATGCCAATTTCGGCGCCCAAACCATACTCAAATCCGTCTGCAAAACGGGTGCTGGTGTTGACCATGACACTGGCCGAATCGACCTCGCGCAAAAAGCGCTGTGCGTGTACATGATCTCTGGTGATGATGGCGTCAGTATGACGGCTTGAGTAATGATTGATGTGCGCGATGGCTTCGTCCAAACCGGCCACCACCTTGATGCTGATGATGGGCGCGAGGTATTCTTCAAACCAATCTTGCTCGGTGGCGTCGACCAAATGGGCACCCAGCACCTGCGACAAAATGGTTTTGGCCTTGGGGCAGCAACGCATTTCGACACCTTTTTCAGCATAAATTTTGCCAATGAGCGGTAAAAATTGGGCCGCCACGCCTTGCGCCACCAACAAGCCTTCGCTGGCATTGCAGGGGCTGTATTTTTGGGTCTTGGCGTTGTCGGCCACCTTGACCGCCATGTCGACATCGCAAGGGTCGTCGACATAGGTGTGACAGTTGCCATCCAAATGCTTGATGACAGGCACTTTGGCATCGCGGCTGATTCGCTCTATCAGGCCTTTGCCGCCCCTGGGAATGATCACATCCACATAGGCGGGCATGCTGATGAGTTGGCCCACGGCCTCCCGGTCGGTGGTTTGCACCAACTGCACAGCGTGCGCTGGCAAACCGGCCTCATGCAAAGCTTGCTGAACCAAGAGCGCCAGCGCCTTGTTGGAATCGATGGCTTCAGAGCCACCCCGCAAAATACAGGCGTTGCCGCTTTTGATGGACAGGCTGGCGGCCTCAATGGTGACGTTGGGACGGCTTTCGAAAATCATGCCAAAGACGCCAATGGGCACGCGCATCTGGCCCACGCGAATGCCGCTGGGCTGCTGCTTCATGCCCATGATTTCGCCAATGATGTCGGGCATGGCGGCGAGTTGCTCGCAGCCCTCGGCACAGGTGGCCAACACTTTGGGTGTGAGGCGCAAGCGGTCTACCATGGGCGCAGAAAGGCCGGCAGCTTCAGCGCGGGCCAAATCTTTGGCGTTTTCGGTTTGGAGGGCCTCGGTGTTTTTGATCAGCAAGGCAGCCAAGCTTTTGAGCGCCTTATTTTTGGCAGCCGTGGAGGCTTTGGCCATGGCAGCCGAAGCCGCTTTGGCCTGCTGACCTAAGGTTTCCATGGACTCCTGCACGGAAGTCTGCGTTGCGCTGGGCTGATGGGTCTGAATAAGCGTCATGCGCCTATTTTCGCACTCTTGCGTTCAATCCGGAAACTTCAGCTCCCAATTTTCAATTTCAGGCAGGCCCAAACAGTCGTTGTATTCTTTGGCGCTTAACTGGCGTGGTTTGGCCGCCAGGGTATGGCCATCCGTTTGCAAGTGCTGCAAGGCTTCGCGCATGGCATAGCCCACAGCATTGCGAAGCAAAGCAGGATAGATGGCCAAGGCCACGCCATGGGTGTGCAATTGGTGAGCTGGCAAACCCAACAAGGGGCCGCCGGCATCGATGTTGACCGTGCAAGGAATGGTCAGTGCGTCGGCAATGCGTTTGATGTCTTCTAACAATCGGTCATGGGCTTTTAACTCCACAAACACCGCATCTGCGCCTGCTTGTTGAAAAGCTTGGACACGCTCAATGCCCGCCGCAAGCCCCTCTGCGCCCACACTGTCGGTTCGCGCAATGATCATGAATTGATCGTCTTTGCGAGCGGCCACAGCGGCGGCCACTTTGGCCACCGCTTGTTTGAACGGCAGCACACTTCGCTCGCCAGGCAATTGCGCGCAACGTTTGGGCGAAATTTGATCTTCCATGTGAATGGCCGCAACACCAGCAGCTTCAAACTCTTCAATGGTTCTGCGAACACCCACCACATTGCCATAACCCGTATCGGCATCGCAAATGACGGGCAAATTAACGCAGGCAGCCACGCGCCGGGCATGCCCCGCCATGAGCGACAAATCAACCAAGCCCACATCGGGGCGGCCAAGCAAGGACGCAGAGACCCCGTTGCCGGTCATGTAGATTGCCTCGTACCCCATTTGCTGAACCATTCGCGCACCGTAGCCATCAAAAACGCCAGGGGCCACCAAAGCAGTGCCGCCCTGCTGCGCCAATTTCAAACGAGCACGGAGCTGTAGCCTGAGCTGATTTGGGGTCTGCAGGGCGTTCATGTTGGAATTTGCCAATCGGGGTATTTTTTCAAAAAGGGAATCAGGCCACCTTCACGCAGAATGGCTCGGATGGCCTGCGGCACGGCGCCCAAGTTGCGAGTCAAGCCCTTGGTGGGCACGGTTAGCAATTGCCCAGCCAAGTCCACTTCGATGTGATCGTCTGGGTCAATGCCCGCAATGTCGCACTCCACCAAAGGCAGTCCGTTGTTGATGGCATTGCGAAAAAACTGACGGCCAAATGAGGGCGCGACAATGGCTGCCACGCCCATGCGCCGCAAAATGTGAACCGCCTGTTCGCGCGAAGAGTTGATGCCAAAGTGGGTGCCCGCCACAATCACGCTGCCCGCTACAAAACGAGACGCAAAGCCTGGCGACACAGCTTCGAACGCTTGCGCTGCAATGAAGGCCTCGTCCTTACCAGGCAAATACTTGCCCGAACAATTGAGGTCGGTGTTAACGTCGTTGCCCAACAAAAAAACGCGGGCTTTGATCACGGCATCTGTGTTGGCTTCAAGCATGAGAAGCCTCCCATTGACCGCCTGCCACAGTACGCGGGTCGGTGATGTAGCCGGTGAGCGCAGAGGCCGCCACGGTGGCGGCAGAACCCAACCAGATGTCGGCATCGTGGTTGCCCAAACGGCCTTGAAAATTGCGATTGGCACTGGAGATGACCACCTCGCGGTCGCCTGGAATGAGGTGGTTGGTAATGCCCACACACGTCCCGCAGCCCGCCGCCTCGACGGATGCGCCGGCTTCGGTAAGCGCCTCAATCAAGCCTTCGCGCGCGGCTGCCAAGTAGATTTGCCGAGAGGCCGGCGTGATGATCATGCGCACACCTTTGGCCACATGCTTGCCCTTGAGCACCGCTGCCGCTTGGCGAATGTCGTCCAAGCGCCCGTTGGTACAGGTGCCAATGAGCGCAAAATTAATTTTCTGTCCGACCACCTCATGCGCCGACACGATGTCGTCGACGGCATGTTTGCGTGCCACTTGTGGCGCCAATTGCGAGGCATCAATTTCAAAATGATCGGCGTAGTGCGCGTTGGCATCTGCGCTCATGGGATGGGGCGCTTGTGCACCATGGGCTTTGAGCCATGCGAAGGTTTTTTCATCGGCTTCCAACAATGCCGCTTTGGCGCCCAGTTCGGCGGCATGGTTACACAGTGTCATGCGATCGTCTATTTCCATGGTTTGCACCGCGCTGCCCACATACTCAATGGCGCGGTAGTTCAGCCCCTCAGCGCCAAACTTGCCCAGCATGTGCAAGGTGATGTCTTTGGCCCAAACGCCGGGTTGCAAGCGGCCCTTGAGCACCACCCTGACTGATTCGGGCACACGCAACCAAACCTTTCCGGTGGCCATGACCGCGCTCACATCGGTGCCTTCGATGCCGGTGCCAAACGCGTTGAAGGCGCCATAGGTAACCGAGTGGGTGTCGGTACCCACAATCAAATCGCCGCAGGTGAGGTGTCCGCCTTCCGGCATGACTTGGTGGCAAATGCCGTCGCCAATGTCATACAACACACTGCCATGTTCGTCGGCAAATTCGCGCATGGCCGTGTGGCCTTGCGCTGCCTCAACGGTGGGAGGGGGTGAAAAATGATCGAGAACCCACGCTGTTTTGTGGGCAAATGGCAAGGCTTTGGCGCCCATTTTTTCAACCATGCGAATGGTGTTGGGCGCGCGCGCGTCGTGCACCATGGCAAAGCTTACCTTGGCCACCACCAGGTCGCCGGCTTTGACGCTAGGCAAGCCGGCATGGTAAGCTAATAATTTTTCAGCGAGGGTGAAACCCATAACAACCTTTGTAAATTTGCATTGTGGTTTATGGCGAGAACGACTTAGCTGCCTTTGATGTTCGCTTTGCGAACCACGTTGCCCCATTTGTCGCTTTCGGCCTTGATGTAGCGCGCGGCCTCTGCCGGTGTGGTGGGCGTGGGCTCCAGGCCCAGCTTGCGCAATTGCGCCACCACGCCGGGATCTTTCAAAGTGGCCACAAGGGCTGCATTCAAACGCTTGATCACCTCGGGCGGGGTTTTGGCGGGCGCAGCAAAGGCATACCAGTTGGTGGCTTCAAACCCAGGAAATCCAGACTCTGCAATGGTGGGCACATTGGGCAAAGCCTCCAATCGTTTTGCACCCGTTGAGACCAGCGGCCTGAGTTTGCCGGCTTGAATGTGCTGCATGGCATCGGTAGGGCTAGAGAAAATAGACGGCAACACACCGCCCAACAAATCATTCATGGCGGGTGCGCCACCTCGGTAAGCCACATGCTGGTTGTTCAGGTTGGCGGCTATTTTGAGCAACTCACCGGCCAAGTGACCACCGCCGCCAATGCCCGAAGAGCCAAAGGACATCTTGGAATTTTCTTGGCGGGCTTGTTTCAAATAGTCTTCAAAGGTTTTGACATCGCTGGCCGCATTGACCACCAACACATTGCTAAACACCACGCACAATGAAAGTGCTGCGGTGTCGGTCACGGGGTCGTAATTGAGCTTGTTCAAGTGCTGATTGACAGACAAGGAGCCCACTGTGCCCAGCATGATGGTGTGGCCATCGGGGTTGGCCTTGGTGAGCAAATCGGTGGCGATGTTGCCGCCGGCACCGGGCTTGTTGTCGATGACCACGCTTTGTTTGAGCAATTCACTGAGCTTGGGCACCATGATGCGCGCCACGGTATCGGAGCTGCCACCCGGTGCAAAACCGATCAACATTTTGATGCTTTGCGTTGGGAAGTTGCTGTCGGCATTTTGAGCTTGAGCGTTCATAACGCCAAAGCTGGCGGAGATGAAAAAGGCCCCAGCCAGCAAGGTCCAGGGGCGCGTCGCTTTGATTGAAGTCAGCATCAATGAATCTCCTGATTTTGTGACCCAGAGTGTAGGGCCAAGGCCCCCGTCTCGCTCGTCTCGCACCACAATCCCCGCTTTGGCGTGTGAATTGAGCTCACACTTCAACTCAAATCATCCAGCCCCGGCGCGGGCCTTGAAAGGTATCAAGTTTTGGCGGTGCACGCACTGGTCAAGCGCAAGGCCAAGCGTTGCAAGGCTTGCCACGGGTCGGTGGGCCAGTCGGCCACTTTCAGGCCTTTGACAATGCCATCCACTTGGTGCGCGTTTTGCAGCAACTGCGCCACACGAGGGCCCGAGAGACGAGGCAAGACACGCTCGAACAATTTTTCCCTGGTCCCCCAAATGCGCTGCTCTCGCAAGGCCATGGGCAAGGGGCGACCTGCGGCCATGGCATCCTTCACGCGCTTCAATGCGCGAATTTCTTCGGCCAGGGTGTAATGCACCAAGACAGCAGCCTCACCTTCGGCTTGCAAGCCCTCCAACATGCGCAGCACCCGTGGCAATTGGCCCGACAAAACAGCTTCAGACAATTTAAAGACGTCGTAGCGCGCCACATTGAGTACGGCACTTTCCACCTGCGCCAAACTGAGCTCGCCGGGGGGGTACAACAGCCCCAGCTTTTGAATTTCTTGGTGGGCCGCCAACAAGTTCCCTTCCACCCGGTCTGCAAAAAAATTCAAGCATGCCAAGCCCTCAGGGCCGGCCGCCACGGCTTGGTTTTGTTGCTTCAAGCGCTGTGCGATCCACTGCGGCAATTGGGCTCTCTCGATGGCCTCAATTTGCAGGGTCACACCGTATTGTTCTAAGGCCCCAAACCACGCGCCTTTTTTGGTGGGGTTGTCGAGGCGAGGCAAGATGAACAAGGTGAGCGTGCTGTCGTTGCCCTGCGCACTTTGCGCCAATTGTTGAATCATGGGGCTGCCTTCCTTGCCGGGTTTGCCGGTGGGAATTCGCACTTCCAAAATTTGACGCTCGGCAAACAGACTCATGGAGCCACCTGCTGCCAGGACTTCGCTCCAATCGAAATGAGCCCCGGCCACCACATGCACGCTGCGCTCCGAATAGCCTTGCGAACGCGCCACATTTCGAATGACATCACACGCCTCTTGCACCAGCAAAGCTTCGTCGCCATGCACCGTATACAGGCTGCGCAAGCCTTGTTGCAGGTGGGCTTGAAGTTGGGGCAGGGCCAGTTGCATGAATGACCTGATCAGTTGAACGCCGTGCGCATCAAGCTCACAAGCTTTTCACGGCGGCCAAACGCCGCAAGATTTGCTGCACGATGTCAATTTGCATGTCGCGGTACATCATGTTTTCTTCAATTTCTTTGGCCAAGGCGGCAGACTCTAAAAAGCTCAAGTCGCGCTGTTGTTGCAACTCCACTTCAGGAATGAGTACTTTGCCTTGTGGCGTGCGCAATCTGAATTTGACGCGCAATCGCAATTGCAATTCACGCACTTGGCCAGAGGCATTCAGGCCCACCACCACGCGCTCACGCGTCTCGGACGTCACATCCAAGACCACTTCCGATGCGGCCAAGTCGGGGGTTTCAGTCAAAATTTGCAAGTCGGCCTGCGTGGCCAATGTTCGGCGTAAATCTGTGCCAAGCGCGGATTGGCGGGGCAGAATTAAAAACAATGACTTGAAGGGCAATTGGGCACTTTGTCGCAATTGAAAACCACAGCCAGACAGGCCGCTTGCCGTCAAGCCCCAGACCAAGGTGCCAACTGTCAAGCCACGCGCCAAGGCGATCAGCGTTTGACGTTTGTGCAGCATCAGGCGTGGCGCGCTCATGGTTGGCAAGACAAAGACATGCGCATTACAACACCACATTGACCAGACGGCCCGGCACCACAATGATCTTCTTGGGTGCAGCGCCGGCGGCTTGCTTGGTCACTTGTTCGTGTGCTGCTGCCGCTTGTTCAATGCTAGCTTTATCAGCATTGGCAGACACCGTGAGCGAACCGCGCAGCTTGCCGTTGATTTGCAACATGAGTTCAATTTCGTCGCGCTGCAAAGCGGTTTCGTCCACACCAGGCCACGCCACATCGAGCAAGTCACCGCAACATGCACCGTAGCCCAATTCGTTCCACAACTGGAAGGCCAAGTGGGGACAAGCGGGGTACATCACACGGAGCAAAATGGAATAGCACTCTGCCAAAGCGGCGTTGTCATTCACATCTGTCGAGGTAGACAGGGGCGAATCTTCCAATGTGTTGAGCATCTTCATGAGCGCCGACACCACGGTGTTGTATTGCATGCGCTCGTAGTCGTAATTGGCTTGGCGCAGCACCGAGTGAATTTCGAGACGCAGTTTTTTAGCTTCGGCGTTGAAAGTAATAGGTTGTGAGCGATCAACGGTGAGGCCCACCTTCAAAGCGCTTTCCACTTTGACCGCATAGTTCCAAACACGGCGCACAAAACGGTAGCTGCCTTCCACCGCCGCATCGTTCCACTCCAAGGTGGCTTCGGGCGGTGCGGTGAACATGGTGTACAGGCGCGCGGTGTCGGCGCCGTAACGTTCAATCAGGTCTTGCGGGTCGACGCCGTTGTTTTTCGACTTGGACATGGTGCCCACGCCTTCGTAGTCGATGGCAGTGCCCACGGGCAAATTGCCCACGGCATTTTTCAAACGCGCACCGATCACTTTGCCGTCGTCGGCCAACACATGCTCGACATCGTGGGGCCAGAAATAATCTTTGCCACCTTTGTCGGTGCGACGTGAATAGATGTGGTTCAACACCATGCCTTGCGTCAGCAACTTGGTGAAGGGTTCGTCCACTTTCACCAAGCCTAAATCGCGCATCACCTTGGTCCAGAAGCGCGCGTACAGCAAGTGAAGAATGGCGTGCTCAATGCCGCCAATGTACTGGTCCATCGGCATCCAGTAGTCGGCGCCCTCGGCCACCATTTGGTCGGTGTTCTTGGGATCGCAATAGCGCATGAAGTACCAAGACGAATCGACAAAGGTGTCCATGGTGTCGGTTTCGCGGCGCGCAGGTTGGCCGCACACAGGACACACCACACCCGCATGGAAACCTTCGTGTTTGTTCAGTGGATTGCCAGAACCATCGGGTATGCAATCTTGCGGCAATACCACGGGCAAATCTTTTTCGGGCACGGGCACCGCGCCATGTTCATCGCAATGGATGATCGGGATCGGTGTGCCCCAGTAACGCTGACGACTGATACCCCAATCGCGCAGACGCCATGTGGTTTTCTTCTCGCCCAAACCTTTGGCAGCCAAGTCGGCGGCCACGGCTTCTAAAGCGTCTTTGAAATTCAGGCCGTCGTATTGGCCAGAGTTGACCAGCACGCCATTGGTTTTGTCGCCAAAGCCATCGTGCCATTCGGTGTGGCTAAAGGTGATGCCTTTGGAGGCCACCACTTGCTGGATAGGCAATTGGTATTTGAGCGCAAACGCAAAGTCGCGTTCGTCGTGGGCAGGCACGCCCATGACGGCGCCATCGCCGTAGCTCATGAGCACATAGTTGCCCACCCACACTTCAACAGGCTTGCCTGTGAGCGGGTGCGTGACGGACAAGCCCGTGAGCATGCCTTCTTTTTCTTTGACCGCCAACTCGGCTTCGGTGGTGCCGCCTTTTTGGCAGGTCTCGATGAACGTGGCCAACGCAGGTTGCGTGAGCGCAGCATGCGCGGCCAAAGGATGCTCAGGCGCCACCGCACAGAACGTAACACCCATGATGGTGTCGGGACGTGTGGTAAATACATACATCTTGCCGTCTTGAATGAGCTGACCGTCTGCACCCCGGATGTCGTGCGGGAACGCAAAGCGCACACCGGTGGATTTGCCAATCCAGTTTTCTTGCATCAACTTCACACGCTCGGGCCAACCGGGCAACTTATCACCGGTGACAAAGTCGAGCAGCTCTTCGGCGTAATCGGTAATTTTGAGGTAGTAGCCTGGGATCTCGCGCTTCTCGACCACTGCGCCCGTGCGCCAGCCTTTGCCGTCGATCACTTGCTCGTTGGCCAACACGGTTTGATCAATCGGGTCCCAATTGACGACCTGTGTTTTGCGATAGGCCACGCCCTTCTCGAGCATCTTCAAGAACAACCACTGGTTCCACTTGTAATAGCTGGCGTCACACGTGGCCACTTCGCGGCTCCAGTCGATGGCCAAGCCCATGGCCTGCATCTGCTTCTTCATGTAAGCGATGTTTTCGTAGGTCCACTTGGCGGGGGGCACACCATTTTTGAGTGCTGCGTTTTCTGCAGGCAAACCAAACGCGTCCCAGCCCATGGGCATCAGCACGTTGTAGCCGTTCATGCGCAAGTAGCGCGTGAGCATGTCGTTGATGGTGTAGTTGCGCACGTGGCCCATGTGCAGCTTGCCGCTGGGGTAGGGCAGCATGGAGCAGGCGTAAAACTTCTTTTTACTGGCGTCTTCGGTCACGCGGTAGGCGTCGCGCGCAATCCACTGGCTTTGCGCCGCGGGCTCAACTTCGAGGTGGTTGTACTTGTCTTGCATGGTGCAAATTGTAGGTGTTTGGCGGAGTGACTTTCCCGCCTGAGCGAAGGGCGCTCAATTGACCTGCATCAAGGTGCAGCAGCACCCGTCCCAGGCGCCGTGACAAAGCCAATGCGGCTCAGACCCGCCTGCTGCGCCACACTCATGAGTTCCAAGACCTGACCATAAGGCACTGTTTGGTCGACCCGCAATTGGACCTCCAAGTGTGGCTTTTTGGCGGCCATGCGCTTCAAGGCCTCGGGCAAAGCGGCCGCGGCAATGGCCTGGTCGTTCAAAAACAATTCTTTGGCCTGGTTCAGGCTGAGGGTGAGCGACTCGGGTGCCTCGCCGGCCTGCGCTGCTTTGGCCTGCGGCAAGTCAAGCCGAATGGCGCTGGTCAGCAACGGGGCTGTGAGAATGAAAATAACCAAGAGCACCAACATCACATCGACCAAGGGCGTGACATTGATGTCGCTGAAGGGCTTGGCCTGAGGGGTGCGGGGAAAGCGACCGAATGCCATGAAGTGCAATGACCTGAGAGGCGCCGACTTAGCGCTGGCGGCCCGTGAGCAAATTCAAAAGGTCTTGGGCAAAACCCTCCAAGTCAATTTCGACTTGAGCGACGATGCGACCCAACACGTTGTAGGCCAGCACAGCGGGAATGGCCACGGCCAAGCCCGCCGCTGTCATGACCAAAGATTCGCCGACGGGGCCAGCCACACGGTCTAAGGTAATTTGGCCGGCTTCTGCCATGCCGCCCAAGGCATTGAAAATGCCCCACACAGTGCCCAACAAACCCACAAAGGGGGAAATGGCGCCCACGGTGGCCAGCCACAATTGACCCCATTGAAGCCGCCTCACAGTGGCTTGCAAACTGTCGCGCAAGACCCGGGTGAGCTGATGGTCGCGTTCCCCGGCGGCGGCCAAGGTACCGCCCAAAGGCAAGACGGTGACGTCCAACATGGGTTTGACGCAATGATCTCGGTCAAATGGGGCTACGCGCAGCATGGCGTCGTCAAATTGGGCGGCTTGCCAAAAGGCAGCGATGCTTTGAGGGACGTCGCGTTGTGCGCGGCGAAGCACAGTCCATTTCCAAGCAATGACCACCCAAGTGCCCACCGACATGCACAACAGGGCAACAGCCACAAAGCGGGTGACAAAGTCACCTTCAAGCCAAAAGGTCAGTAAGCTCATGCTGCGGCCTTATCTCAAGGAGAGGACGTCAAACATGTCGAAGAGGCCTGTTTGCCGCTCGGCCAGGAAGCGCACGGCACGCAAGCTGCCTTGGGCATAGGTGGCGCGACTGGACGACTTGTGAGTGACTTCAATGCGCTCGCCGGTACCGGCAAACAACACGGTGTGGTCGCCCACAATGTCGCCGCCGCGAATGGTGGCAAAGCCGATGCTGGAAGGGTCGCGCTCACCGGTGACACCTTCACGGGCAAACACCGCACAGTCTTTCAAATCGCGGCCCAAAGCATCGGCAATGACTTCGCCCATTTTGAGCGCGGTGCCAGAAGGGGCATCGACTTTGTGACGATGATGGGCTTCAATGATTTCAATGTCGTAGCCGGTGGCCAAGGCTTTGGCGGCCATTTCGAGCAATTTGAGAGTGACGTTGACGCCCACACTCATGTTGGGCGCCATGACAATGGCAATGTCTTTGGAGATAGCCAGAATTTCGGCTTTTTCGGCGTCTGAGAACCCTGTGGTACCGATGACTGCTTTAACCCCCAAGGCCTGGCACACTTTGAGGTGCGCCAAAGTGCCTTCTGGGCGGGTGAAATCGATCAGGTACTGCGAGTTTTGAAGGCCGGCTTGCAGGTGACCCGTCACGATCACGCCGCTGGCTTTGCCCAGCGAGGCGGTGGCATCGATGCCCACGGCAGGACTGGAAGGCAAGTCTAATGCGCCAGACAAAACACAATCATGGGATTGGCCAATGGCTTCGATGAGCATGTGGCCCATGCGGCCAGAAGCGCCTGCCACGGCAACGGCGTGTTGAATTTGGCAGGCGGGAATGTCAGAAACAGAGGTCATATCAGGCTGTGGCAATGTCGATGCGCAAGGATTCAAGGCGCAGCGGGTTCAAGGGGCGGGTAAGAACTTGGCAGGGGTAACAACGGGGCAACACTCGCATCGGCCTTGCGAACAGGTGCTGGGTATTTGCGCAAGTCTTCTTCTTTGGCTTCTAAATTGGGCACTTTGATGCCCTCTTTTTTGGCCACCAATTGGGTGACAAATTCAGTTTCGCTGGGCAGCTCATCGCCCGAGGTGCGCTCAAGCACATCGCCCTTGAACCAAACGCTCAGGCTAAAGCTTTGGGGCGGCACGCCTTGGCGCCGGATGGTGAAGACATAGTCCCAACGCTCATCGTGAAACACACTGGCCACCAGCGGCGTGCCCAGAGCGTCCTTGACTTGCTGGCGCGACAGGCCAGGCTTGAGAAGTTCTTTTTGCTCGCGCGACACAAAATTGCCCTGAACCACTTCGGGGATGTAAAGCACCGATTGGGTGGCCTTGCTCAGGTTGAGCGTGGGCATGGAACAGGCGCTGATCAAACCCGAGGCCAGCAAGGCAAAGAGCAAAGAAGTGCGCGGCAGTGAGCCGAGGATTGCGAGCGAAGAAATTTGAATTTGTTTTTTCATGGATGCTTGGCAGGCCATATGATGAGGTCATTGTAGCGGTAGCATTGGACGCTGGAGGGTGACTCAAAACCCTGCGTGATACTTTCAGTTGCTTCCTGCGCCATTGACACTCATTTCATTGCCTCTGAATACACATGAACGAACTCAAAAGCACTGGACTCAAGGCCACCATCCCCCGGCAAAAGATTTTGGAAATCTTTCAAAAGGGGCTGCAGCGCCACATGACAGCCGAAGACGTTTTCAAGCAACTGCTGCATGACAATGCAGACATTGGGCTCGCCACGGTGTACCGCGTTCTCATGCAATTTGAGCAAGCCGGCCTGCTCAACCGCAATCATTTTGAAAGCGGCAAAGCCGTTTATGAGCTGAACGAGGGGCATCACCACGATCACATGGTTTGCCTTGATTGCGGCAAAGTGGAAGAGTTTTACGACGCTGAAATAGAACAGCGCCAGCATGATGTCGCGCTGTCAAAAGGCTTTGTCATTGCTGACCATGCATTGAGCTTGTACGCACACTGCACTCGCAATCCTTGCCCCCATCGCATCAGAAATTGAAGCAGCGGGCTTAGTCTTTGCCCATGGCCAGGTGCTGTCGGTGAACAAACTCTTGGTAGGTGTCGATGCCGCGCATTTGCAAAATAGTGTTGCGCACGGCCGCCTCCACCAACACCGCAATGTTGCGGCCAGCCACGACCTGAATCACCACTTTGAGCACGGGAATGCCCAGCACATCTTGCATCAAGGGCTCGGTGGGAATGCGTTCGTAATCGCGCTCAAAATTTTCGCGTCGCACCAAATGCACGATGAGCTTTAAGCGCATTTTGCGGCGCACGGCAGTCTCGCCAAAAATGGCGCGAATGTCGAGCAGGCCAATGCCGCGCACTTCCAGCAGGTTTTGTAACAACTCGGGGCATCGGCCCTCAAGCGTCGTTTGGTTGATGCGAAACAAATCGACAGCGTCATCGGCCACCAAGCCATTGCCTCGAGAAATAAGTTCCAGACCCAACTCACTTTTACCCAAACCCGACTCGCCCGTGATCAACACGCCCAAGCCCAAGATGTCCATGAACACCCCATGCATGGTGGTCCGGTCGGCAAAGTGCTTGGACAAATAAGCCCGCAGCACATCAATCACAAAAGCCGACGACTCGGGCGTGGCAAACATGGGGAGCTGAGCAGCTTCGCACACCTTCAGGAGCGCCTCTGGCGCCGATTGGCCATCGGCCAAGACCAGAACCGGCGGCTCTAAGGTGATGATGCGGGAGACACGCCGGAGACAATCCTCCTCCGAACCTCGTGTCAGGTAAGCCACCTCTCGCTCACCCAAAATTTGGACGCGATAGGGGTGAATGTAGTTGAGGTAGCCAACCAAGTCGGCGCCAGAACGAGCGGCTCGAACGGCCACCTCGTCAAAGCGGCGTTCAGACGCGCCCAAACCTGCAATCCATTGCCATTTGAGTTTGCCGCGGTGGTCTTCAAAAAGCGCGTCGGCGCTGACAGCGGTAGGCTTCATGGCACAGGCTCCCAATTGGCAATGACGCCATGCAGGGTTTCTGCCGTGCTGCTGACCAGCATGTTGTCTCGCACACTGGCATTGCCCAATAGCTCCGCTATTTCAGACAAAATTTCTAAATGTTTTTGGGTGGCGGCTTCAGGCACCAACAAGAAAATAAGGACTTTGACGGGCAACTCGTCGGGGGCATCAAAGCCAATGCTTTGGGCCAGTTGGAAAACAGCGGCCATGGGTGATTTGAGGCCCTTGATGCGACCATGCGGAATGGCCACACCGTGGCCTAAACCGGTTGAACCCAGTCGCTCTCTGGCAAACAGGCTGTCTGTGACCAAGGCTCTGGACAAGCCATGTAGATTTTCAAACAGCAAACCCGCCTCTTCAAACGCACGCTTCTTGCTGGTGGCCTCAATGCCAACCAACACTTGTTCAACGGGAAGGATGCTCGCAAGTCTGTTCATATCGAGGGCGGATTATGCACCTTTGTCACGGTTCAAATCCAAGAATGGCCAAAGTGGTGCCCCGAAATAAAAACCGCGCCCTTGGGCGCGGTGTCATGACCCTGCAGCGTCCAGGGCGCAATTTCACATTATTCGCTTGGCCGCGGTGTGATGGTGATCGGTCAAGCGGTCTTTGTGCTTCACCACTTTTCGGTCTAATTTGTCGACCAACTCATCGACTGCAGCGTACAGGTCTTGGTGGGAGCTTTCGGCAAACAAATCACTGCCCTTCACATGAATATTGCACTCCGCTCGTTGCCGCTTTTCTTTTTCTTTTTGCTTCTCCACGGTGAGCAAGACCCTGACGTCGACCACCTGATCAAAATGCCGCGTGATGCGGTCTAGCTTGCCCGTGACGTAACTGCGTAATGCGGGCGTGACCTCGAGGTGGTGACCACTGATGGTTAAATTCATAAAAAAGCCTCCCAATGCACTCAGAGTTAAACAACCACCCATTTTGGTTGGAGAGGGTGGGCTGAGTTCACTATGCGCTCCGATTTTGGGAAAAGCAAGCGCCGGGCATTAACCTTTGCTTTCGCTCAATGAGTCCACCCGTTCAAGCAAAAACCTGATAAATTCCCATCTTGAAGGGACGTAGTATTGCGCCTTCAAGCGCTGCCGGCGCCATGGAGCTTGAGTTTGGCGGCCAAGAAATAGCTCAGCAAACTGGCGCCACTTCCCACCAAGGCGGCCACCCAATAATGGGTCAAATGGCCATCGGCCTCACGGCCCAAAATAAGACCTCCCGCCAATGCCGCCAGCCCCATGGCCAAAGATTGAACCGCTGAATTCAAGGTCATGAAACTCCCTCGGCGACGCGGATCAGCCGATGCCCCAATCAGTGCCATGCCGGGAATCATGCGCCCGCTCATCACCACAAACAGCATGGCGGCCATCCCCAAAATACCGGCCATGGGTAGCACCTCCGACAAAGTGATGGCGATCAATGGCAATGGCATGAGAACCGCCAACAAGCGAAAGGCGTAGGCCTTGCCCGCACGATCAGACCAATGGCCAATAAAGCGAGCGGATATCAAGGTGGCCACCCCGCCACACAGGTACACATAGGGAATTTCATTGGCGCTAAAACCGGCATTGTTTTGCAAGTAGAGCGTGATGTAGGGCACCACCACAAAACCCGTGAACACCATGCTGGCCGACATGGCATAGGCCTTGAGGTGGTTGGGATCGACCAACACGCCTCGCAAGTTGGTCAGCAAACTGGCTCCAGCATTGTCCGCCGCCGCCGCTTCTACATGGCCCTTCAAAGTGGGCAAGGTTTGACTGGCGCCTGCCGCACAAATGGCCACCATCATGGCAATGACCAAGAAGGGGGTGTGCCAGCTGAAATGGGATACCAAAAACAAAGCCAAAGGCACGCCCGCCACGGTGGCAACCGAGAAGGACGTCATGACCACACTCATGGCACGCCCGCGCCGCTCAAAAGGAATGACCTCGGCCACAATGGTTTGAGACAAAGCCATCAAGACGCCGCCAAAAAAACCAGAAGCCACCCGGGCTGTGATGAGCCAACCATAGGTGGGCGCAAAACTGCAAGCCAAGGCCGCCACACCAAACAAGGGGTAAAGGGTCAGCATCATCTGCTTGCGGCCAAAGCGGTCAATGTAGGTGGCGGCTAAGAGCCCAGACAAACCCGCGGAAAACGTATAGGCCGATACCAAGAGCCCAAATTGGCCCGCAGAGATATCAAAGAGTTGCGTTAACTGGGGTCCCAGTGGCATCATGATCATGAAATCGAGCACACTGGTAAATTGAATGCTCGCCAAGGTGATTAAAAGCCAGCGTTCACGCTTTGGCGACAAATGTGTGGTCATAAAAGGGTTCCTAACATGCTGACTCTATCATTCGAACATGCACCTTGATGTTCTGACCCCCTATGCCCACACTGGCGGGATCTTGAGCGGCAAAGTGCCTGGCACCACGCGCGGCTTGGTGCTCATGGGCGGCGGTGCCCGAACGGCCTACCAGGCTGGTGCTTTGCAAGCCTTGGCCAAAATATTGGCTGAGCGGGACAGCGCGTCATCAAGGCATTCCAGCCACTTCACGGCCAAGACAGCGTTTCCATTTCAAGTCTTGGTGGGTACTTCGGCCGGTGCGTTGAATGCCACCTATTTGGCCAGCCGGGCCATCGACGGCTTGGATGCTTTGCTGGGACTGGGCGATTTTTGGCACGGGCTGCATTCGCATTTGGTTTATCACCTGCCCGAGACACCGCTGGCCAAGTTCAGCCGATGGGCTACCGCTTTGGGCCTCACCTTGTCGGCACGTAAGCATGGCTCGGCCTTGGACAGCATGCCATTGGTCGACACATTGCATCGGCGCATTGCCCTGAACAACATCGACCTGGCTTTGAAGCAGGGTCATTTGAAAGCCTTGGCCATTACGGCATCGAGCTACAGCTCCGGTGTGCACTGGACGTTTTGTCAAACAGACGGAAAATCTGACACTCAAACTTGGAGCCGCCCAGGGCGACGGGCAGAATTGCAAGACATCACCATTGAGCATCTCATGGCCTCCAGCGCCATTCCATTTTTATTTCCCGCCACACCACTTTGGGTAGACGGCAACATGGAATATTTTGGCGACGGCTCTATGCGGCAAAGTTCTCCCCTGTCGCCTGCGGTGCACCTGGGCGCCGACAAGGTCTTGGCCATTGGCGTGGGCCAGCCGCAAAGAGTGCAAATGGGACAGTGGGGCCAAGGCGAGCTTGACAAGCCTGAGGCCGCCGCGCACAAACATCGCCCCACTCTGGGCAATATCGCGGGCCATGCCATGGCCAGCGTGTTCAATGACACCTTGATGGCCGATGTAGAGCAGGTGCAGCGGGTGAATCAGAGCATTCATCAACTCAAGCAACACTTGACCGAACACCACAGCAGCGAGTTGGCGCAATCTTTGCCTTTTCGAGAAGTGCAAGTGATGGCCCTGCAGCCCAGCGAATCTTTGGACGCCATTGCGCAAGCACACGTGCACGAATTGCCACTCTCCGTTCATCGGGTGCTCGAGGGCTTGGGGGCCTTGAAGGGCTCTGGCGCCGCGCTGTCTAGCTACTTGCTTTTTGAACCTGGATTTTTGCGCGTCTTGTTGGAGTTAGGCGCCCATGACGTGAACCAACGCAAGCAAGAGTTCTTGGATTTTTTTGCCGATTCAGTGACATAATTCGTCCCATCATTATTTTGGAGTTTGCTCCGTGGAAAGCCACCCTAGTCGGTAGCTTTCGGATGAGATGGTCTCTTGGCTGCACACCTTGGTGCAGTTCCCGCCAGTCGTTCGAAAGCTGCTTCACCCCATCGCCGCCCCTTCGAACACTTGGCCCCCATTGCTTGGGGCTGAAAGAGACCTGCCATGCTCAATATTTTCACCCTCTCCAACGGCCGTTTGGTCCAGGAAGAAATCGAATCTTTGGAAGAATTGTCCAAGTTTCAACCTATTTGGGTTGATCTGGAATCGCCTTCTTTGGAAGAGAAACGCTGGATCAAACAATACTATGGCCTGTCCATTCCAGAAGACGCGATGGACGAAGACATCGAGGAATCTGCGCGCTTCTATGAAGAAGACAACGGCGAGATGCACATTCGTTCCGACTTCTTGATTGCCGATGAAAACGAGCCTCGTACCGTGCGATGTGCGTTTATTTTGAATCAAGAGAATGCCGACTTGCGAAGCAAGGGCGTCTTGTTTTCCATTCACGAAGAAGATGTGCCCGTCTTCCGATTACTGCGACTGCGCGCGCGCCGTGCGCCTGGCTTGCTGGAAGACGCCAAGGCCGTGCTTCTCAAATTGTTCGACGCCGATGCAGAGTACTCCGCCGACACGCTGGAAAACATTTACGACAAATTGGAAATCGCCGGCAAGTTGGTGCTGTCGGGGGACGTGACCGATGCCATGGCCGGTGAAGTGCTTGGCGCCATCGCCAGGCAAGAAGATTTGAATGGCCGTATTCGGCGCAATGTGATGGACACCCGACGTGCAGTGAGTTTCATGATGCGCAGCAAGATGCTGAACGCCGAACAATTTGAAGAGGCTCGCCAAATTTTGCGCGACATTGACTCGCTCGATTCGCACACGGAGTTCTTGTTTGAAAAGATCAACTTCTTGATGGACGCCACCGTGGGTTTCATCAACATCAACCAAAACAAAATCATCAAGATTTTCTCGGTGGCCAGTGTGGCTTTGCTGCCGCCCACGCTCATTGCCAGTATCTACGGCATGAACTTTCAATCCATGCCTGAACTGACGCAAGACTGGGGCTACCCCTACGCCTTGTGCCTGATGGTGGCCAGTGCGGTGGTACCGATGTGGTACTTTAGGAAGCGTGGTTGGCTGCAATAAATCAGGCTGGCACGTCTCTCAATTCGCGCCTCAAAATTTTGCCCACTGCGGTTTTGGGCAGCTCTGTTTTGAACAAGACCAACTTGGGCTGTTTGTAGCCCGTGAGGTTGAGACGGCAATAGTCGCGCACGGCTTGCTCGGTCAGGCTGGGGTCTTTTTTCACAATCACCAACTTGACGGCTTCGCCGGTTTTTTCATCGGGCACGCCCACTGCCGCGCACTCCAACACGCCGGGGCACATGGACACCACTTCTTCCACATCGTTGGGGAAGACCTTGAAGCCACTGACCAAAATCATGTCCTTCTTGCGATCGACAATTTTGAAGAAGCCTTTTTCATCGCAAATGCCAATGTCACCCGATTTGAAATAGCCATCTGCCGTCATGCAACGCGCAGTTTCGTCGGGGCGTTGCCAATAGCCGGCCATCACTTGAGGGCCTTTGATGGCAATCTCACCAGGTTGGCCCAAGGTGGTGACTTCAAGGCCTTCGTCGTCTAGGAGCTTCATGTAAGTGCTGGGCAAAGGTACGCCAATGGTGCCCGTGAATTGGGTGCTGGTGGTGGGATTGCAACTGGCCGAAGGGCTGGTTTCAGACAGCCCATAGCCTTCGCAAATAGGACAGCCGGTTTTGGCCAACCACAAGGCAGCCACCGCACTGGTCACAGCCATGCCGCCGCCCACCGAGACCTGCAAATTTTTCCAATTGACCGTGTTGAAATCGGGGTGATTGGCCAAGCCATTGAACAAGGTATTGACCGCCGGGAAGCTGTGAAATGTTTGCTTTGACAAGGCCTTCAACACCGCTGGCAAATCGCGCGGGTTGGGGATCAAAATGTTTTTGCCCCCAGTGCGCAAGCCCAGCATCATGTTGACCGTGAAAGCGAAGATGTGATAAAGCGGCAAAGCACACACCGAGGTGGGCTGCTCGTTGGCAGGCACGCGCTTCATCACGGGCGCATTCCAAGCTTCAGACTGCAGCAAATTGGCGATGACGTTGCGGTGCAAGAGGACCGCGCCCTTGGACACGCCGGTGGTACCGCCGGTGTATTGCAAGACCGCAATGTCATTGCCTTTCACCGCGGGAGGAACAAATGTGAATTGACGACCACGGCTCAAGGCCTGCCGAAAGGGAACAGCACCTGGCAATGAAAAGCTGGGCACCAAGCCCTTCACACTTCGAACGACAAAGTTGACCAAAGCCCCTTTGGGAAAAGGCAGCATGTCGCCCATGGCACACAACACCATGTGTTTGATTTGCGTTTGGGCCAGGCACTTTTGCAGCGTGATGGCAAAATTTTCGATGATCACAATGGCCTTGGCACCCGAGTCTTTTAACTGGTGCTCCAGTTCGCGGGGGGTGTACAGAGGGTTCACATTGACCACCACCAAGCCCGCCCGCAACACGGCCGCGACCGCCACGGGATATTGCGGCACGTTAGGCATCATGATGGCCACACGGTCGCCTTTGTCTAGGCCCAAAGACTGAAAGTAGGCCGCCAAGGCTTGGCTCTTCACATCGGTTTCGTGGTACCCAATGTTGTGGTCCATGTAGCTGTATGCCGTTCGGTTTGAATACTTGGCAAAGCTGTCTGCCATCAAACCCACCAATGATTCATACTGAAAGGCGTCGATGTCGGCGGGCACGCCCTCAGGGTAGCTGTCTAACCAAACACGTTCTTCAGTCATTGTTCTATTGCCTCCGAAATGTTTTTGAATTCTTACAAAACTTACATTTTCAATTGTGCTTGATAAATGCACAGATTCACAAGGCGCTTACCCTTAGGGTTGGGTGCTGATTTTTTGGCCTGCGGCCACCGCGTCCAATTTGGCTTGTTCGGCCAAGACTTTGGCCACATAGCCGGTCTCGCCTTGGACCAAATCGCCGCCCAGATAGAACAACAAACCGTCCTCCACGCTGCCCTTGAGTTTGATGTACTCATGCAAAACTTGGACGCCCACACGCATGTTGGTCAAGGGGTCGAAGGCCGCCATTTTGCCACCATATTTTTCATACTTTCGGACATGGATGTCAGTCATCACTTGCATCAATCCTTGAGCGCCAGCGGGGCTTTGCACGTAAGGGTGAAAACTGGATTCAACGGCCATGACGGCCAAAATGAGATGCGGCTTCAATTTGGTCGACTCTGACAACTCATAGGCCTCGGCCACCAGAGCGGCAATAGGCTCTGGCGCCACTCGGTATTTGCTTGCCAACCATGCGGCAACGACAGCTTGTTTGCGGGGAACGTCGCTTAAGTCGGTGGCTGTGGCACGGTCGGCGGTGTTTTGTGGCTCCCACCAAAGGCTCAATTGGCGATCACGCAACCATTCGTAAACCACTGTCTCGGATTGGGCCAGCAAGTCGGGCCTCAGCAATGACACGCTCAAACCCAGCACCAGACTCAAGCCCAACATGGCCAGGCCACTGTGCGTGAGGGTGAGAACGCCTCGGCCCACATCGCTCAGAAAAATGTGAATGCCTGAACGCACTTGCGAGAATCGGCTGACGGGCTGGGAAGGGTTCATGATTGCCTGCAAGTATAGAGTTTGGTTCAAGGGGATAATTGGCACCATGAAGCATCACCGAATTGTTGTGGGTTTGTCTGGCGGCGTCGACTCCGCAGTCACTGCTCACTTGCTCAAAAAGCAAGGCCATGAGGTGGTGGGTATCTTCATGAAAAACTGGGAAGACGATGACGACAGCGAATTCTGCTCGTCCAACATTGACTTCATCGATGCTGCAGCCGTGGCCGATGTGGTGGGCATTGAGATTGAGCACGTTAATTTTGCAGCTGATTACAAAGACCGCGTGTTTGCCGAATTTTTGCGCGAGTACCAAGCCGGGCGAACGCCCAATCCCGACATTCTTTGCAATGCCGAAATTAAATTCAAATCTTTTTTAGACCATGCCTTGCACGTGGGGGCCGACAAAATTGCCACCGGTCATTACGCCCGCGTTCGCTTGAATGACAGCACCGGCCAGCACGAGCTTCTCAAGGGTTTGGACAACAGCAAAGATCAAAGTTATTTTTTACACCGTTTGAACCAAGCGCAGCTGTCCAAAACTTTGTTTCCGGTGGGCGAATTGCTCAAAACACAGGTGCGCCAAATTGCCGAAGACATTGGCTTGCCCAATGCCAAGAAAAAAGACTCCACAGGCATTTGCTTTATTGGCGAGCGGCCTTTCAGAGATTTTTTGAACCGCTACATCTCTAAAGAGCCGGGGCCCATCAAAGACCCCTCGGGCCGCACCATCGGCAAGCATGTGGGCCTGAGTTTTTATACCTTGGGTCAACGCCAAGGCTTGGGCATTGGCGGCATCAAAGAAAAAGGGGCGCAGCGCGGCAGCGGTGAACACACGCCTTGGTTTGTAGCTCGCAAAGACATGGCTCAGAATATTTTATGGGTGGTGCAAGGGCATGATCACCCTTGGCTCTTGTCGCCCCGACTAGAAGCGGCCGACGTCAGCTGGTGTTCAGGCCGTGCGCCGACAGCAGGAATTTATGCTGCCAAAACGCGCTATCGACAAGCCGATGCACAGTGCACATTTGGCGCATCCAATGCCACTGAATTTGGCTTGGCTTTTGTAGAAAATCAATGGGCTGTCACCCCTGGCCAAAGTGCTGTGGTGTACGACGGCGACGTATGCTTGGGCGGTGGCGTCATCAACGCCGCTGTTACCTTGACTTGATCTTAGTCTGAGCCCAATGTCAACTTGCTGGGCTGCCTCTTTTCGACTGAGAATCTAAGCAACGCTGCCGTTCTGAAAATGCCATGCGCAAATTTGCCGTAGGGCAAAGTTAAGAACAAGGCCATGACCATGCCCAAATGCACGGCCAGCAACACGGGCATGGCCGAGGTGTTTTTGGACAACATCAAGGCCAAACCGGTCACACTGATGAAGAACAGCAGGGCAATGAATCCGCGGTCCATCGGCCGTTGTTGCACATCGCCATGTTGGGGATCTCGCGCCAAATTCAAACGCCATAAACCCAAGGTGCCCAGTGCCAAAGAAATTCCACCCACGGTACCCAATATTTTGGGCAAGCTGATGAAGTCATAAGGCGCGGGCCAGCCCAAGGCATAGTGATACACCGTGGCCACACTGGTGGCTGCAAAGCACAACATGAAACCATAAAACGTGAGGTGGTGCATGCGCTTTCGAAGCAGCGTGAACGCGTCGTCTTCGTTGTTACAACCATCGCCATGGCCGCCGTCCAAGTATTTCAATCGCAAGGCATCGTGCGCCGCCTCCGCCGCAGCGGGAGAGCTCATGGGCGCGCCGCTGGTGGCAGGCGTGACCGTGCGCCAAAACTTTGTCACGCCCAATGCCAGCGCCAGCACAGACCACAGAAAAATGGGCGCAAACAGGCTCACCATGAGGTTGTGCGGAAAGATGGCATAAAAACCATTTTGCACAGGACCGCCCCACAGCGTGCCATTGCTTTGAAGGGCCAGGATCAGAAACAAACTCAAGCTGAAGGCCAGGGCCATTGACACTGTCAGGCCATTGCTTTTGTAGAGGCTGCCCAAGGCTTGGGGCCAAGCGTAATCGGCGTAGGTTTGCCCGCGCACGATGGCCATCGACTTGGGGACATTGATGGCAAATTCATGCGGTGGCGCATATTGGCAAGCATGCAAACACGCACCGCAGTTGTGGCACAAGTTGGCCAAATAATGGATGTCGGCCTTGCCAAATTCCAAGCGCCGCGTCATGGCGGGAAACACCGCACAAAAACCCTCGCAATAGCGGCAGCCATTGCAAATTTGAAGTTGGCGCGCGACCTCTTGTTCTGCGCCCGTTAAAACGATTTCACCGCGCGCCAAGGCCTGCGCTTCCTGAGTCAGTTGTTGAAGTGTTTGCATGGTGTTTGATTCAAGCGGCAATGCGCGTGTCCCTGTCTGCTGTGCCCTGCATCACTTGCTCTGCCAATCGCGGCACCGAGTCTGGCGTGCCCAAAGCGGTACGTGCTGCTTGCTGTCCAGAAATACGGCCAAAAGCGGTGCCAATGGTCATGCCCACGCCAGCTGTGTAGCCTTTGCCCAAAACATTGCCGGCCATCATCTCGCCAGCCACAAACAAATTGGGGCTTGGCTGGTTGTTGAAATGGACGGCAGTAGTATCATCGGTTTTCAAGCCGAGATAGGTGAAGGTAATGCCCGGTTTGACGGCGTAAGCATAGAAGGGGGCCGTGTCCAGCGGCAGGGCCCAATGTGTCTTGGCTGGCGTCACGCCTTCGGTATGGCAGTCGTCCAACACGGTGTGGTCAAAATGGCCAGGCACACAAGCTTGGTTGTAAGCGTTCAAGGTGCGCATGAAGGTGTCGACATTCAAACCTAACTTGTGTGCAAGTTCTGGCAGTGATGGCGCGACAGTGCCTTGAAACACAGGCGGCATGAAGCGGCCCACCGCTTTGGCATCGGTGATGGAGTAGCCAATTTGACCGGGCTGCTGCGCCACCAAGCGGCCCCAAATGGCGTAACGTTTGGGCCAAAAATCTTCGCCTTCATCGTAAAAACGCTCGGCATTTTTGTTCACCACCACGCCCAATGACACACAGTCAATGCGTGTGCAAATACCGCCGTCGTACAAAGGTGCGCGAGCATCGATGGCCACCATGTGTGCTTGCGTGGGATCGCCAATTTGATCTGCGCCCAGGCTGAGCAAATGTTTGAGCAAGGTCCCTTGATTGAATTTGGTACCGCGAATGAGAAAGTTGTCGGCTGGAAATTCACCCTGCTCATTTTGGCCCCAAGCTTCGCGCAGCCATGCCAAGTTAGACTCAAAACCACCGGCGGCCATCACGCATGTTTTGGCGGTGATGCGCTCTGTTCGAAGTACCCCGCCAGTAGGCGATTTGTGGCGCACGATGGCCGCTTTGAAGACGCCATTGTCGATGTCTAACTCATTCACTTCTGCGTTGTATTGAATTTGGACACCTAGCTTTTCTGCACTTCTGTAATAGGCGTTGATCAAGGCCTTTCCACCCCCCATGAAAAAGGCGTTGGTTCGTGCCGTGTGGAGCGCGCCAGACAAAGAGGGCTGAAATCGCACGCCATGTTTGACCATCCATGGCCTGCAATGGTGTGAGTGCCGGATGGCCAGTCGTGCCATGTGCTCATCGGTCAGGCCGCCGGTCACCTTCAACAAATCTTGCCAAAATTCTTCTTCCGAATAAGCCTCTACCAACACATCTTGCGGCGCATCGTGCATGCAGCGCAAATTGCGGGTGTGCATGGAATTGCCGCCACGCCATTCGCGCGGGGCCGACTCCAACACCAACACACTGGCGCCCGCCTCGCGGGCCATGAGCGCCGCACTCAAAGCGGCATTGCCGCCGCCAATCACCAAGACATCCAAGTTCATCAGTCGGCCTTGATGTCTGCGCGCTTCACAATGTCACTCCAAATGCGCTGCTCGTTTTTGATGAAGACCGCAAAATCAGCGGAAGGCCCGCCACCGCCCACCGCGTTGTCGGTGGCAAAGCGCTCCGTCACAGCGCTTGACTTTAAGGCCTTGTAAGACTCTTCTTGCAAGCGCTTCACAATCTCGGGCGGTGTGCCCGCAGGCGCCAAAATGCCATACCACTGAGACGTTTCAAAATCTTTGAAGCCCAACTCGGCGACCGTGGGCACGTCGGGCAAGGCTGGAATTCGCTGCTGTGTTCCCACGGCAATGGCGCGCAATTTGCCGGCGCGAATTTGGGCGCCCAGTGCTGGCATGCCGGCAGAGGAGGCTTGTGTGCGGCCCGCCAACAAATCGGTGAGTTGCGGCCCGGTACCGCGGTAGGGAATGTGCGTGATGTACATGCCCGTGACAAGCTTCAAATATTCCATGGCCAAGTGGCCTGCGCTGGCATTGCCTGCAGAGCCATAGTTCAGTTGACCTGGATTCTTTTTGGCATAGGCCACAAACTCTTTGAAATTTTTGGCAGGCACATCGGGGTGGATCACAAACACGTTGGGCACTTTGGCGAGCAAAGTAACGGGCATGAAGTCTTTGTTGACGTCGTAGGGCTGATTTTTCAGCATGTAGGGGTTGACCGCCAAGGTGCCCACGTGGCCCAAGATGATGGTGTAACCATCGGGGGTGGCTTTGGACACATCCACCATGGCCGTGACGCCTGCACCCCCTGGTTTGTTTTCCACATACACACTCACGCCCAACTGCTTGGTGAGTTCAGCGGCCACCGATCTGGCCACAATTTCACTGGTCCCCCCTGGTGCAAAGGGCACGACAAAGCGAATGGCTTTGGTGGGCCAATTGGCAGGGGCTTGACTGTGGGCTTGGCTGGGTGTCTGCGCCCAAGCCAGGCTGGCACTCAAGCCGCCCATCATCAAAGCGGCTGCGGCTAAGAGGGTGCTTGCACAGCGGCGATGGTTCGAAATCTTTTTTGTCATGTTTGTCTCCTTGGATGCCTGCATTGTGGTGGCATCGATTTTTTTTTGAGGCTGACTGCTTGGAAATTAGAACTGATAGCGACGCAAACCGCCATCCACCGGGATCACAGCTCCCGTGATGTAACTGGCCAAGGGCGATGACAAGAAGGTCACCAAATTGGCCATGTCTTCGGGCTCGCCATAACGACCCATGGGAATTTCGTTCTCGCATTGCCACTGACGGTATTCGGGGGTGTAATTGCGAAAAATTTGCTCAGAGTGAATGCGGCCTGGCGGAATGCAGTTCACGGTAATGCCGTGCGGGCCCACCATGCGTGACAAGCCTTTGGCCCAACTGTGAATGCCGGCCTTGGCACAAAAAGCACCATTCACATGATCGGGTTCGCTTTTACCGGTGATGTTGATGATGCGTCCCCATTTGCGCGCAATCATTTGATCGACCAAGGCGTCGGCCACTTGGCGTGGCCGGTGAAAGTTCAGGGTGATGGCTTCTTGCCAAGCTTCCTCGCTCACATGCAAATCTTTGAAGCTGCGAGAGCCGCCCGCATTGTTGACCAAAATATCGACATGGCCCAGCCCTTGGAGGGCGGCGGCGGCCAGTTTGGCAGCGGCGTCTTCTGGGTAAAGGTCTGACTCGATGATGACAGGGCGGTGGCCGCCTGCGGCCACGATTTCATCGGCCACCTCTTGTAATTTGTCGGCACGACGGGCAGAAATGGCCAGTCTGACGCCCTCAGCGGCCAGCGATTTTGCAATGCCTCGGCCAATCCCGACGCTCGCGCCTGTGACCAGTGCAGTTTTGTCCTTGAGCAGCATGTCCATGATCTTGTCTCCCTTCATTGTGGTTTTGAATGTTCAGACTCTAGCCTTGCGAAGTCTGTATGGGAAGATGCTTTGTGCATTGGGGTATCAAAAATAGTGATACCCCAGGGCCAGGCCACATTGCGAAGGGCCCACTTGAAACCCGCTTTACTTGACCCGAGCGCCAGTCCAAATGCCTTGCGATACCAATTGATGGGCGCAGTCCTTGAGAACCACGCGGGCAGCCAAGGCCACCGGCGACAACTCATCTTCGGACAAACTGCACAACACATTGACACGCTGCACATGCGCGTCTGCAATGCGGGCCATGTGAAACCGTTCTGCGGCATCGGGGAACCTGGCCACCGCGGCCCATGGCTGCAAGGTGGCGCCCAAGCCCTCGTCCACAGCTTCCATCAACAAGGCCAGTGAATCAATTTCCAAAGCCACATCGGGCTCTAATTTGGCTCTGGCAAAAGCAGCGTCGAGGGTGCTCCTCAGGCCATGCGGGCCGGTGGGCAGAATAAGGGGCTCTGCCTTGAGTTGACTCAGCATGATGGTGCTGCTCATTTGGGTACGCGTCTTATTCTTGGCGCTGATGAAAAACAAGTCTTCCTCGAGCAGCGGCCAAACGCTCCATCGCCGCGCAGATTGAAGGTGGGGGCTGGGCAATAGGTGCGAGTCAAACAAGACCGCCAAATCCAATTGACGTGCATTCAACATGCTGGTGAGGTGGCCCGACAAACTCTCCACCATGTGAAGCCGAACATCGGGGTAGCGCTCTCTTAAAGCGCGCATCAAGGGCAAACCCAACACGGCGGCTGTGGTGGGGGCCATGCCCACACTGACAGTGCCCGACAAACGCGACTCTTGGGCAGCTCGCACAGCTTGCTCTGCATGCCTGAGTGTGAGTTGCGCTTCTCTAAAAAAAGCGACGCCCGCTTCGGTGGGGGTGACGCCCTGCGGTGAGCGCTGAAGCAGACGCGTGGCAAGCTCACTTTCCAACTTGGTAATTTGTTGGCTTAAAGCAGATTGAACCACGTTCAAGTCGATCGCCGCTCGGCTGATGCTGCCCACCTCAACCACTTTGACAAACGCGCGCAACTGGCGAAGTTCCATGGCTTGCCCTAGCCCCGCTTGGCCTTCAAATGATTTCTGGGCATGTCAGTGCACACCCATTTCAGTCGATGCCAATTATTTTTTGGTGGAGCTGGCGGGATGCGCGCCAGACCAACCACAGAACCAATGGGATGGTGACGCCAGCCGCTATTTCAGGGTGTATGGGGAGGCCTGCTGCTTTGAGGGCTTTGGCGCCATAGTAAATCAAGCTCACCACATAGTAAGAAATGGCGGCAATCGAGAGGCCTTCCACAGTGGCCTGCAAACGCAGTTGCATGGCTTGGCCGCGGGTGAGTTTTTCCAACAACTGTTGGTTTTGTACTTCGGTGGCAATGTCGACGCGCGTGCGAAGCAATGCGCTGGTGCGCGTGATTCGCTCAGACAATGAGGCCAAGCGTTGGGCTGTGGCATACACAGTTCCAATGGCCGGTGACAAGCGGCGCTGCATGAATTCACCAACGGTGGGGGTACCGTCTATGGAGCGCTCACGCAATTCGGCAATGCGCTGGGTCACGATGCCCTCATAAGCCCGCGTGGCGCCAAAACGGTACATGTGCTCGGCGGTGGTCCGTTCAATGCGGGCTGCCAATGACACCAAAATATCAAGCAGGCCTTCATCGGACGTGGCTTTGCTTTCCAAACTGGCCGTGATGCGCGCCAATTCAGCTTCGGCTTGGGACAACATGGGCCCCAAGGCCTTGGCCACTGGCAAACCTCGCAAGGCCATGAGTCGGTAGGTTTCAATTTCGAGCAAGCGTTGGGAAATTCGACCCGCACGAGACTCTTTCATACCGGGCGCGGCCACCACCAACATGCGCTCAAAACCGTCTTGCGCCACTTTGAAATCGGTGATCAACCATGAGTGCGACAAGCCATCGACGGTATTGCCCATTTTGGCCTGGACCAAGGCCGTATGGCCAAACCAATCTTGCGCTTGAGAGATCACTTGTTCTTGTTGGTCGGGTGTGCCGTTGACAAGGCCGTGGTCCATGGTTAAGTGGATGGCTGCCATGGTGCGCCCTGGCAGCTGCGACAGCCACTGCGGTGGCAGTACAGAGTGCGGCATGAGTTGGGGTTGAACGGCACCCAGGCCCATGCCGGCTGGCAAGTTCTGCACGATGGAATAACGTGTGAACTCTGTGTGCCGCTCCCATTTGACCGTGAATTGGTCAAAGTGCAAGCGCAAGAAGTTGCCTTTGAGTGCAGACAAGGCCAAGCCTTCTTGGCCTGGGAGTTGTTTCAATTGTTGCCACTCGTCTTCGCGTGTCACGCCCTCATTCAAGAGCGCGACATACATGACCCAAGCAGGCAAGCGGACGTCGGCCGATGGCCTTGCGTGCACTTCGTTGTGCAGGTCTTGCCGCAGCGCATCGTCTGGCGGCAGGCAATTCAGTGAAGGGGCAAGGCTCTGAGTCATGGTGTCTCGATTGTGCCTGTGCCGCTAGACCTTTGTCACTTAAAAAGGAATGTCATCGTCCATGTCGTCAAAGCCGCTGGCGGGCTTTGACGCGGGCGCAGGACGGCTGTTGGATGCCGAAGCAGCCGCAGGGCGTGGCGCCGCTGCCGGACGACGTGCTGGTGCACCGCCCTCTTCCTCACCACCGCTGGGGCCGCCCATGCCTTCACGGCCGCCCAGCAATTGCATTTCGGTGGCAATGATGTCGACGGTGTTTTTTTCGACGCCGGCTTGGTCGGTGTATTTGCCGTATTTGAGGCGGCCTTCGATGTAAATGGGACGACCTTTTTTGACGTACTCGCCAGCAATTTCAGCCAAACGGTCGTAGAAGGTGACGCGGTGCCACTGCGTGTCTTCAACGGTTTCGCCAGAGGTGCGATCTTTGCGGCGACTGGTGGTGGCAATGCTGATATTGGCCACGGCCTGACCGGAGGGTAGGTAGCGAATTTCGGGGTCTCGGCCGCAGTTGCCGATCAGAATGACTTTGTTGACGGATGCCATGTTTGTTTCCTTGAAATCTCTTGCGATGAACAGGTGCAATTATGCTTGGTAGCGGGCCGGTGCTTCAATGGGCGCCATGAACCATGCAACCAAAAGCCAGACCAGCGTGGCCAGGCCACACACACCAAATAAAACCTGCGCGCCCCCTGATTTCATGAGAGCGCCGCCTGCAGCCCCGCCCACAAAAAATCCAAACGACTGCAAGGTGTTGTAAAAGCCCATGGCCATGCCTCGCGCATGAGGCGGTGCGCCGCGTGATGCGATGCTGGGCTGACAAGCTTCCAATATGTTGGAGGCCGAAAAGAACACACACAAAATGCCCGCAATGCACCACAAATTGGGGGTGCCGCCCGCCACCCAAGCAAAGCAGAACATGACCAATGCAATGACCAAGGCAGAAGTTAGAAACACTGCGCGCAAATAGCCTTTTCTCTCCAGCGGGAAAAGGGTTTTGCCCATCACCATGAATCCAAATAAAACCGACGGCAAATAAATCCACCAATGGTGCTCTTTGGGCAAACCAGCATCGACCATCATTTGGGGCACGGCCACCCACATGGCCAACAGCACGGCATGCAACACAAACACGCCCAAGTTGTTGCGCAATGAGGGGATGTGCGTCAGAACTTCCTTCAAACTGCCTTTGGGTACCGCAGACAGCGGGGCTGACTCGGGCGGGACAGCCCAAATAACCACGGCCATGCCGCCGATGGCCAACAGGCCCGTCAGCATGAACAAGCCCGACAAGCCCGCAATGGTGTTGAGGGCGGGCGCCAAAACCAAGGACAAAGCAAACATCAACCCGATGCTCGCCCCAATCAAGGCCATGGCCTTGGTTCGAACAATGTCGCGCGTTTGGTCGGCCAACAAGGCCGTGACCACAGCAGAGACCGCACCCGCACCCTGCAAAGCGCGCCCCATGAGCAAGCCATACAAACTGTCTGAGGCGGCAGCCCAAAAACTGCCAACAGCCAGAATGACCAAACCAAAGAGGATGACTTTTTTGCGGCCTAACTTGTCTGACGCGGCCCCGAACGCCAGTTGCAGAGCGCCCTGTGTCAGTCCATAAATGCCCATGGCCAGGCCCACCAAGCCAGGATCGTCACCCCCAGGGTAATGGGCGGCCTCGATGGCAAACACAGGCAGCACCAAAAACAAGCCCAACATGCGCAGGCCATAAATGGCCGCCAGTGAAATGCTAGAGCGCTTCTCCAGCGAGGTCATGAGCGACGCATTCGAAGGCTCAGGAGGCGACGTGGTGTTTGATGTGGGTGGTGCGTTCATAGGCGTCAGGTTGAGGGTTGATTGTCTCTCATTTGGGAGGGGTTGCTCAGACGGGTCAAGGCGGCTTCCTCATACTGGGGTACCAGAAATCGTTCAGCCGCCTTGACCCGTCTGAGCAACTTTGCGGGTGGAGATTTCCACCTGCAAAAAATCTATGACCCTTGAACCGATGGCCTTCGACAAACTTGCATTTTTAAAGTTAACATTCGTCCGTATAAATTTTTTAGCAACCTTATTGGAGATTTTTATGAAACAAACCAATCGTCGCGTTTTCATGATGCAAGTGGCTTTGGGCGGAACAGCCTTGGCTGCCCAACAAGCCATGGCGCAAGCCTTGGTCAACGAAAAAGACCCTCAGGCCACAGCTTTAGGTTACGCCGCAGACTCGACCAAAGTAGACGCTAAAAAATTCCCCAAGCACGCTGCCACACAAAAATGCAGCAACTGCGCTTTGTTCCAAGGCAAGGCCACTGACGCGGCTGGCGCTTGCCCCTTGTTTGCAGGCAAGCAAGTAGCCGGCAATGGCTGGTGCTCTGCTTACGCCAAAAAAGGCTAAGCACTTTCTCACAAACCCTCAGGGCCTTAAAAACATTTGTTTGACGGCCTCGCGGGCTTTGACCCTTTGCGGCTCTTCTGTGTGATTTAACTCGCGCAGAGGGCCGTTCAGCATTTTCTTCATCATCCCCACTGAAAGCGCGTCCAAAACGCTTTCAATGCTTTGACCTTTGTCGAGCAGTTTGCGTGCACGAATGAGCTCTTGCTGACGCCAGTGATCGGCTTGAAAATTCAATTCCTGAATCAAGGGCACGTCTCTTCTGTGTGCCAGCCATGTCATGAATTTTTGCACGCCATCGTCAATGATCACTTCGGCGTTTTGAACGGCCGCTTGTCTGTGCACTTGTCCCGTGTTGATCACTTCTGTCAAGTCATCGACAGTGTACAAGTAGACATCCCGCAGGTCCTTGACTTCTGGTTCGATGTCACGGGGTACTGCCAAATCGACCATGAACATGGGCTTGCTTTTTCGCTTGCGCAGTGCGCTTTTCACGGCGCCCAAACCAATCAAGGGCAAGGTGCTGGCGGTGCAACTGATGACGATGTCAAACTCGTGCAATCTTTGCGGTAGATCGCCCAAGGAAATGCTTCTGCCGCCATGCGCTTGCGCCAGCAAGCCAGCTCTGTCAGCAGAACGATTGGCAATGGTGATGGTTTTGGGCGACTTGGCGGCAAAGTGCGCCACGCACAACTCAATCATTTCACCAGCACCCACAAACAAGATGTTTGTTTCTTGGATGTTTTCAAAAATACGACCTGCCAAGCGCACAGCAGCAGCGGCCATGCTGATGGAATGGGCACCAATTTCAGTGGTGCTTCTGACTTCTTTGGCCACCGCAAATGAACGCTGAAACAATTGATTGAGCGTGGTGCCCAAGGCGCCCGAATCGCTGGCCGTGCGCACGGCCTCTTTGAGTTGCCCCAGAATTTGAGACTCGCCCAAGACCATGGAGTCAAGGCCACTGGCAACTCGAAACGCATGTCGCGCCGTCGCATCGCCCTCAAATCGGTAAGTGTGCATGGCCAAAACGTCAACTTTTGTTTGGCCAGCATCGGCCAACCAACTCAAAGTTTGCGGAATTTGAACTTCATCACCCGCACAGTAAATTTCTGTGCGATTGCACGTGGACAAAATTGCCACTTCTTTGTGGGTGGTGAAACTTTGGCGCAAACCTTTCAAAGATTGATCCAATTTTTCCGAGGCAAACGCAAAGCGTTCGCGCAGATCAATCGGCGCCGTTTTGTGGTTCAGCCCTAAAGTCCAAACAGCCATTAGCCCACCACCCTCAATAAGGGTGTCGCCTTCATATCGGGCCAACATGCTTCTATGCGGTTTTGAATGCCGGGTGCAGTCAAGCCATATTGCTGCATCAATTTTTGCGGATCGCCATGTTCTGTGAATTCGTCTTCAAAGCCCACCACCAACACGGGCATCGCAATGCCCATGTCTTGCAAGGCTTCCATCACGGCCGAGCCTGCACCCCCTTTGCGCGTGGCATCCTCTAGCGTGACCAAGCGCTCATGTGTCAACGCAATGTGTTTCAAGGTTTCAAGGTCCAGCGGCTTGGCCCAACGCATGTTGACCACCGTGGCGTTCATGCCCTCGGCCACCTTGAGCGCCTCGTACAACAACGGGCCAAATGCAAGCAGCGCCAAGCCTTGGCCTTGGCGCCTGATGTCAGCCTTGCCAAAAGGCAAGGTCTGTAAGTCCGTTCCTACTTGCGTGCCCACACCGGCACCCCTTGGGTACCGAACTGTGACCGCATGGTCTTGGGCATAAGCAGTGCTGAGCAACAGGCGGCATTCAGCCTCGTCTGCAGGGCAAGCAATGCTCATGCTGGGAATGCAACGCGTAAAAGCAATGTCGTACATGCCTGCGTGGGTCGGACCATCGGCGCCCACCAAACCGGCGCGGTCGAGCGCAAACACCACGGGCAAGTTTTGCAAGGCCACATCGTGAATCAGCTGGTCGTAGGCCCGTTGTAAAAAGGTGGAATAAATGGCCACCACGGGCTTCAAGCCTTCGCAGGCCATGCCGGCAGCAAAGGTGACGGCGTGTTGTTCTGCAATGCCCACATCATGGTACCGATCGGGAAACTGTTGACTGAAATTCACCATGCCCGAGCCTTCACGCATGGCGGGCGTGATGGCCACCAAACGTGGGTCTTGCAAGGCCATGTCACACAGCCACTGACCAAAAACTTGCGTGAAGCTTGGCTTTGAAGGGACAGGTGCAGGTGCGCTCACAATGCCAACGGCGGGGTCAAATTTGCCGGGACCGTGATAGGCCACGGGATCGGCTTCTGCTTTGGCATAGCCCTTGCCTTTGCGCGTGACCACATGCAAAAACTGCGGGCCTGGCTTGTTGTACAAACTCTTCAAGGTGTCGACCATGGCATTCACATCATGGCCATCCACCGGACCGGTGTAGTCGAAACCCAAGTTTTCAAACATGGTTTGCGGTTGAATCAGGCTTTGGGTTTGCTGCTCAATCATTTGCGCCAAGGCATACAAAGGCGGCGCATTTTTCAAAACTTCTTTGCCCAGTTTTTTGGCATCGGCATAAAACCGGCCGCTCATCAATTCATGTAAATAATGGTTCAACGCGCCAACCGGCGGGCTGATCGACATGTCGTTGTCGTTCAAGATGACCAGCAAGTTGCAATCGCTGGCGCCTGCATTGTTCAAAGCCTCGTAGGCCATGCCCGCTGTGAGCGCGCCATCGCCAATGATGGCCACCGCTTTGCGCTGGCTGCCCATTTGTTTGGCCGCCATGGCCATGCCGAAGGCCGCAGAAATGCTGGTCGAGGAGTGCGCGGTGCCAAAGGCGTCGTAAATACTTTCCTCACGGCGCGGAAAGCCACTCAAGCCGCCCAGTTGGCGCATGCTGGCCATTTGCGCGTTGCGGCCCGTCAATATTTTGTGGGGATACGTTTGATGACCCACATCCCAGACCAAGCGGTCCTCAGGGGTGTTGAATACGTAATGCAGCGCGACGGTGAGCTCCACCGTGCCCAAGTTGGCGCTGAAATGCCCGCCTGTTTGCGAAACCGACTGAATCAAACGCTCACGCAACTCTGAGGCCAAAGGGGCCAAGTTGTCTCGGGACAGTTTTCTAAGCTGTGCAGGGGATTGAATCCAATCAAGCAGGGCACTCATCTTTTGCCTCAATGTCTGTTATGGGTGTGTAATTTAACTGGATTTGACAAAACGTCAAGTTAAATTGACACTTTGTATAATTTTCCAAGTTGACACTTTGTTGTTGGGCCTGTTTAACCTTACCTGCGAACCCCATGTCTTTGACCTTTCCCTTCTCTGCCATCGTTGGCCAAGACGACATGAAAATGGCCATCATGCTGACGGCCATCGATCCCAGCATTGGGGGCGTTTTGGTGTTCGGTGATCGCGGCACTGGCAAATCAACAGCGGTGCGCGCCTTGGCCGCCCTGTTGCCCAAAATGCGCGCTGTGGTGGGTTGCCCCTATGGCTGCGACCCAGAAAATGCCAGGTGCCCAGACTGCTTGGCCGCAGCGGCCAAGAACAAAAAAGTCAGCGCTCAAACAAAAACCAGCCATTTGGTTTCCGTGCCGGTGGTGGACTTGCCTCTGGGCGCCACGGAAGACCGGGTGGTGGGCGCGCTCGATTTGGAACGCGCGCTGTCCCAGGGTGTGAAAGCCTTTGAACCAGGCCTTTTGGCGCGGGCCAATCGGGGATATTTGTACATCGATGAGGTCAATTTACTGGAAGACCATTTGGTCGACCTGCTGATTGACGTGGCCGCTTCGGGCGAAAACGTGGTGGAAAGGGAAGGCCTGAGTGTGCGGCACCCTGCGCGCTTCGTGCTCATTGGCAGCGGCAATCCGGAGGAAGGCGAATTGAGGCCCCAACTGCTGGACCGCTTTGGCTTGTCCGTAGAGGTTAAAACACCAGACACCCTGGCACAACGCGTGGAAGTGGTGAAGCGCAGAGACGCATTTGAGCAAGGACCTCAAGCCTTTACCGACGCCTGGAAAAAAGAAGACGACCGGGTCAGGCGCAACATTGTGGCGGCTCGTAAACGTTTGCAGGACGTGGCCATTCCCGATACAGCCCGCGAATTTGCAGCCCAACTCTGCATGAGCTTGGGCACCGATGGTTTGCGCGGCGATCTCACACTGGTCCGAGCAGCGCGGGCTGAGGCTGCGTTACAGGGTGCACGCGAGGTTAAATCACAACACCTGATTCGGGTAGCGCCCTCTGCGCTTCGGCATCGACTTCGGCGCAACCCTCTGGACGATTCTGGCTCCTCTACCCGCGTTGAAAGAGCATTGGCAGAGCTCACCACGCCAAAGCCTTCAGCCAACCTCACCTAAGTTAACAAAGTACCCACTCTTATGCAAGGCGACGCTGCAACCATTGCCGCACTTTTTGCAGTCGATCCCGTGGGTCTGGGCGGTGTGGCACTTCGCGCGCCTGCCTGCGAAAATCGGGACCAGTGGCTGGTGCTTTTAAAAAACCTGCTGCCCCCCCAGACGCCGCTTCGGCGCGTCCCCCTGAACATCAACGACACCGCCTTGTTGGGCGGACTCGACCTGGGCGCGACGCTGCAAGCGGGCAAACCCATTGCCCTCAAAGGCTTGCTGTCACAAGCTGATGGTGGCGTCTTGGTTTTGGCCATGGCCGAGCGCATGAGCTTGTCCTCTGCGGCCCGCTTTGGCAGCGTGCTTGACACCGGCATGGTGGCTTTGCAACGTGATGGTTTAGACACATCGATCAAGGCCAGCTTGGGCTTGGTGGCCCTCGATGAGGGCGCCAGCGACGATGAGCAAATCCCAGCCGGGTTGGCTGATCGACTGGCCTTTCGCTTGGTGATGAGCGCGCAAGACGAAGAGGAAGAAGGGCCCGAATGGACACCCCAAGAAGTGTTGAATGCTCGCGTTTTTTTGGCACAAGTGACGATAGACGACGAGGCCGTTCAAGCCCTTTGTGCTGCAGCACTGGCGTTGGGCATTGACTCCCTGAGAGCCAGTGTGTTTGCCGTTCGGGTGGCGCGGGCTGCGGCTGCGCTGTCGGGCAGCAACACGGTCGAAGAAGAACACACGGGTGTCGCTGCGCGATTGGTGCTGGCACCTCGTGCAACACGCCTGCCGCCAACAGCGCCAGCAGAGAATGAGTCACAAGACACGCCAGCAGAAACTGACAGCCCAGTTGCGGAGAACAAGGACACGTCCAAGCCGGATGGTGAGCAAGAAGAAATAGAAGAACAAGAACAAGACGAAAACCGAGGTCTGCCTGAAAACTTAGCCGAGTTGGTGCTCGAAGCAGCCCAAGCCGCCATCCCTTCTGGGCTCTTGGCCAGCTTGAAAATTGGACAATTACAACGCGCCAAATCACAGACATCAGGCAGCGCAGGCGCCCTGCAAAAAAATGCATTGCGCGGCAGGCCTGTGGGCGCCCGCAGAGGCGAGCCACGTGCGGGGCAACGCATCAATGTGCTTGAAACACTCAGGGCAGCGGCGCCTTGGCAAAAGCTGAGACAACAAGCCCTCTCAGATGGGCAGAAAAAGCGCATCGTGGTGCGCAAAGAAGATTTCCATGTCACGCGCTTTCGCCAGTTGGGTCAGACCACCACGGTGTTTGTGGTCGACGCTTCGGGCTCGTCTGCGCTGAACCGTTTGGCCGAGGCCAAGGGCGCCGTTGAGTTGCTGTTGGCCGATTGTTATGTCAGGCGCGACAGTGTGGCGGTGCTTGCATTCAGAGGCCAAACGGCGGAGTTGATCTTGCCGCCTACGCGATCTTTGGCACGCGCAAAAAGAAGTTTGGCCGGTTTGCCGGGTGGTGGTGGCACCCCCCTAGCGCACGCCATTGATGCAGCCATGCTGTTGGCAGATCAACTGAGAAAAAAAGGCGAAACACCCATCTTGGTGCTGCTCACAGATGGCAAAGGCAACATTGCGCGCGATGGACGCCCAGGCCGCGCGCAAGCTGCCACAGACGCCTTGGCTGCCGCCACAGAAATGCGCCTGCGCGGCTTTAGCTCATTGCTGGTGGACACATCGCCACAAACGCAAGAGGTCGCCAAAAATTTAGCCACAGCAATGGGCGCCCAATACCTGGCCTTGCCTTATGCAGGGGCCAAGGCCCTCAACCAAGCGGTTCGCGCGGTGGCTGGCCGGCCATGAACAGGCGCTGAATGTGAGCCAACGCCAAGCACTCAATTGGGACACCGATGGCCACAACTGGCCTTTGCGTCACCTTTCATGTTTCATTGAAACACAAAGGCTTCGGTGGCATGTGCAACGCGCACAACATCCCGACCCGCAGGCCAAGAGCATCCTGTTGTTGCATGGCACTGGGGCGTCGACCCATTCGTGGCGCCATCTCACACCCCTGCTGAGCGGCCACTACAGCGTGATCGCCATCGATTTTCCGGGTCATGGTTTCACCTCGATGCCGCAAACCTCTGACCTTGGGACTTTGTTTTCAATTCCCGGGATGGCAGCAGGCGTCGCAGAACTGTTAGCGCAAATGCAGGCCAAGCCTGACATCGTCATTGGCCACTCAGCCGGCGCTGCCGTTGCCTGCATGCTGGCACTCGACGCGCATCTTCAGCCGCAAGGTTTGGTCTCGCTGAATGGCGCTTTACTGCCTTTGGATGGCGTCGCGGGCCAAATTTTTTCACCCTTGGCCAAGGTCCTGACCAAGGCGCCATGGATGCCCGAGTTGTTTGCTTGGCAAGCAGCGCGTCCCTCGGTCTTGCTCAAATTGTTGGAGGGTACTGGCTCAAGGCTTGATGCCGAAGGCACACAGCTTTACCAGACTTTGATCAGCAATCCAACCCACGCTCAGGCAGCGCTTTACATGATGGCGAACTGGGATTTGCAGACCTTCTGGGAGCGACTTCGCTCACTGCAAACCCCTCTCACCTTGGTGGTCGGCTCGAAAGATTGGATTGTGCCGCCGTCTGCGGCCTATCGCGTGGCCGAAACGCTGCAGCATCTGCGGTCCCAAGACATCATTTCGCTGCCCAACCTGGGGCACCTTGCGCACGAGGAGCAGGCGCAGTGGGTGGCCGATGTGATCCTCCCCATGGGTCAGCCTGCAACGGGTTTGTTTTGAATTAATTTGAAAAACCAAGGCAACTACGGTTGACAGCCTCTTTTGTTATGTCTATATTTGTTGACACATACATGTGACAACCAAAATTGTCACATGTTCCGTGTTTTACACCGACTGGAGACAAGCGCATGAAGGCAATCACAAGAATCGAGCAGTGTCTGGCCTTGGCCTTGTCTTCTGCCGAAGACCCCAGTTGCCCTCCCAAATTGGCCGGCGCGGTTCGTCATGCGGTGTTTCCTGGCGGCGCTCGTGTTCGGCCTCAATTGACCTTGGCTGTGGCTCAGGCCTGCGGCATGGACGACCCCCGCTTGAGCGAAGGTGTTGCCGTGGCCATTGAGCTCATGCACTGCGCCTCGTTGGTCCACGATGACCTGCCTTGTTTTGACGATGCCTCCACCAGAAGAGGCCGCGCCTCCGTGCATTTCGCTTATGGTGAACCTTTGGCCGTGTTAACAGGCGACGCCTTGATCGTTTTGGCTTTCCAAACCTTGGCAGCTGCCGCCAGCCAATCGCCGCTGCGCTTGCCCGGTTTGATGCACATCATTGCCTCTTGCGTGGGCATGCCCTCGGGCATTGTGGCGGGTCAAGCGTGGGAGTCAGAGTCGCGCGTGTCTCTCATGCAATACCAGCGCGCCAAAACAGGTGCGCTGTTTGTGGCGGCCACCAGTGCAGGTGCTTTGAGCGCAGGCTCAGACCCACAGCAATGGCAGGCGCTGGGCGACTGTTTGGGCGAGGCCTACCAAGTGGCCGACGACATCCGTGACGTCATGGGCCAAGCTGATTTATTGGGCAAGCCGGTCGGCCAAGATGCACAGCACGACCGGCCCAATGCCATTGCCAACTTGGGACTTTCAGGCGCCATCGCCCATTTTGAATCGCTCATTCAAGCTGCATCCGACTCCATTCCCGAGGGGCCCAATGCCCAGTCTATGCGTGAGTTGGTGATGCAGCAGTCTGAGCGCTTGGTGCCCCATGCGGCTTGCAATGCTTATCGTGCCAGCGACAGCCAAACTGGCACCCAAGCAAGCACTCATCCAGGCACCAATGCCGGCAACAACCAAAGCGTGTCTCATTAAGATGAAAACCCTGGATCTGGCTGCCCCCGCACAGGGCATGGGCCGCAAGTCAGCTTGGCAAGATGCTTTGGCCGCGGTCTGGGACCGCATGCTGACCAGTCCCTCTTTGTACCGCTGGAGTGTTTCAAATCCTCTGACCCGATGGGTCACTCAGCGCCGTGCGCGCCAAGTATTTGACCTGATGGCAGGTTTTGTGTATTCGCAAGTGCTGCTGGCGTGTGTGCGTTTGCGCATTTTGGAAACGGTTGCCGAGCGCCCCCGCTCCCTCGAAGAATTGGCCCAATTCACCAACCTGCCTGTGGCTGGCTTGCAGCGTTTGTTGCAATCGGCACTGGCCTTGCGTTTGCTGGATTTGCGCAGTGAAGGACGCTATGGTTTGGGCGCCTTGGGTGCGCCTGTGGCGGGTCATTTGGGCATCCGCGCCATGATTGAACACCACGCCGTGTTGTACCAAGACATGCAAGATCCTGTGGCCATGCTCAAGGGATCAGAGCAGCCTGGCGCCATGTCGCAATACTGGCCTTACACCATTGAAGAACAGAACGCACAGCGCGCTGCGACCAATGCCGCACAAGCTGAAAAATTCGCACGCTACTCCAACCTCATGTCAGCTTCACAGCCCTTCGTGGTGGATGAGATTTTTGCCAGCTATTCTTTTGACGAGCACCGATGTGTGCTCGACGTGGGCGGCGGCCAAGGCACCTTCGTCGGCCGCTTGGCAAAACACGCCAAGCACTTGCAGTTGCATTTGTTTGACTTGCCTGAAGTGGCGGTCCTCGCTCGCGCTAATTTTGAGCGCCAAGGCATTGCTGATCGCGCAACAGCCCATCCAGGCAGTTTTTTAGAAGACGCGTTACCACAGGGCGCCGACTTGGTCACCTTGATCCGTGTGGCCCACGACCACCCCGATGCCGATGTGAAAACAGCATTGCGCGCCATCTACGACGCCTTGCCTGTCGGCGGCACTTTGCTATTGGCAGAACCCATGGCCCAAGAGCCCGATGAGGCACCCCAAGGCGATGCATATTTTCATTTCTACCTGTTGGCCATGGGCGCTGGCAGGCTGCGCACGGCCCGAGAGTTGATGGCCATGATGACAGAGGCAGGCTTCTCAAATTTGGAGCTTGTGCCCAATCCCATGCCCTTGCAAACGCAAATCTTGGTGGGGCGAAAGCCACAGGGTTTACACCTGTAACCCGAATTATTTGTAAATATTTGTTGACACAAATCGTTGTAAGCGTAAATATACAGTCATGCAATCCGCCGCTATCGTTTTTCAGCAACCTAGGTCATTGGCTTTGACAGCTTTGTCCCTGCCTGAAATGGGCGCGGCAGACGTCAAAGTTGAGGTTGAGTTCAGCGGCATCAGCACGGGCACAGAGCGCCTACTTTGGGAAGGCACCATGCCTGCATTCCCTGGCATGGGCTATCCCTTGGTGCCTGGTTATGAAACCGTTGGCCGCGTGGTTGACGCTGGCGATCAAGCCACTTTGAAAGTGGGCACTCGGGTGTACATACCGGGCTCACAGTGCTTCCAAGAAGCAAAAAATTTGTTTGGTGGCGCCGCCTCCAAATTGGTCGTGCCCTCCGCTCGCGCCATGGCCATTGAAGAAACTTTGGCCGAACAAGGTGTGTTGTTCGCCTTGGCTGCCACGGCCTATCACGCGCACAGCGCCCCTGGCACCCAACAACCCGATTTGATTGTGGGCCACGGTGTTTTGGGCCGCATGATGGCCAGGCTGGCGGTGTTGGCCGGCGGCCATCCTGTGGTTTGGGAAACCAATCCCGCTCGCCGCCATGGCGCTGTCGGCTATGAGGTCATTGACCCCAGTACAGACTCCCGCAAAAACTACAAATGCATTTGCGATGTGAGCGGCGTAAGTTCCTTGCTGGACGAGCTCATTGGTCGTTTGGCGCCAGGCGGTGAAGTGGTATTGGCCGGCTTTTACGACGCCCCACTTTCATTTGTTTTCCCACCGGCATTCATGCGCGAGGCCCGCATTCGAGTGGCCGCGCAATGGTCACCCCCCGATCTGGCCGCAGTCATTGCCTTGGCTGGCGATGGCCGTTTGTCGCTCGACGGCTTGATCACGCATCACCACGATGCCAGTCAAGCCGATGCCGCCTATCGCACCGCGTTTGGCGATGCCGATTGTTTGAAGATGGTTCTTGATTGGAGACAAGTCTTATGAGCGCGAGTTCAATTCCTTCTGTAGCACCTGTGAATTTCATGCGCGACATTTTGCGCACGGAAGCGGCCATTGAACCCACACCCGTGTCGACCTCCGAGGTCACCAAAGAAACTCAAATCATTGCCATTTATGGCAAGGGTGGCATTGGCAAAAGCTTCACACTGGCCAACCTCAGTTACATGATGGCGCAGCAAGGTAAAAAAGTTTTGCTCATTGGTTGCGATCCCAAAAGCGACACCACCAGCTTGCTGTTTGGTGGCCGCGCTTGTCCCACCATCATCGAAACATCTTCTAAGAAAAAACTGGCGGGTGAAGCCGTTGCCATTGGCGATGTTTGCTTCAAACGCGATGGCGTGTATGCCATGGAGTTGGGCGGCCCCGAAGTGGGACGCGGCTGCGGTGGTCGCGGCATCATTCACGGTTTTGAACTGCTCGAAAAACTCGGCTTTCACGAGTGGGGCTTTGACTACGTATTGCTCGACTTCTTAGGCGATGTGGTGTGCGGCGGCTTTGGCCTGCCCATTGCCCGCGACATGTGCCAAAAAGTGATTGTGGTGGCCAGCAACGATTTGCAGTCACTGTACGTGGCCAACAACGTGTGCTCGGCTGTGGAGTATTTCCGCAAGTTGGGCGGCAATGTAGGCGTGGCCGGCATGGTCATTAACCGTGACGATGGCACGGGTGAAGCCGCCAACTTTGCCACCAAAGTGGGCATCCCCGTGTTGTCCACCATTCCGGCCAATGAAGACATTCGCAGAAAGAGCGCCAGCTACGAAATCATTGGCCGCCCCGATTCTGTGTGGGGTCCCATGTTTGCCGAATTGGCCGCCAACGTGGCCACGTCAGTGCCCATTCGCCCCAACCCCATGACGCAAGATCAGTTGTTGGGCTTGTTTGCAGCGTCTGCCGTAGGTCGCGATGTGGTGCTCGAGCCCGCCACCCAGTTTGACATGTGCGGCAAGACAGATACCAGCAAGCCCACGCTGGAAGTGGTGTACGACGAAGTTTGACATCATGAGCAAAACGATTCCGATTGTCCCTGTCTCAGAAGCCCCCGCGGGCATGAGCACCGCCATCGAAGGTGATGGCATGGGCTGTCACTCGGGTGGCGAAAAAATGCTGGCGGCCGCCAAGGCATCCGGCAAGTCTGAGGTGCTGGCGCAATACGCCAAGGACTATCCGGTCGACCCCAAAGCCGGCCCACACGATCAACCGCAAAGCATGTGCCCTGCGTTTGGTTCTTTGCGTGTCGGTCTGCGCATGCGCCGCACCGCCACCATTTTGTCGGGCTCGGCATGCTGCGTTTACGGCCTCACATTCACCTCACATTTTTATGGCGCTCGCCGCAGTGTGGGCTACGTGCCTTTCAACTCTGAGTCACTGGTCACTGGTAAGTTATTTGAAGACATTCGCGAATCGGTGTACGACCAAGCCGATCCCGAAAAATACGACGCCATTGTGATCATCAATTTGTGCGTGCCCACCGCCAGTGGCGTCCCATTGCAGTTGCTTCCCAAAGAGATCAACGGTGTTCGCATCATTGGCATCGATGTGCCAGGATTTGGTGTGCCCACACACGCGGAAGCCAAAGATGTGTTGGCTGGCGCCATGCTCAAATATGCGCGCGAAGAAATTGTGGCGGGCCCGGTTCAAGCACCGCGCACTGGCCGCTCTGACAAGCCCACCATCACCATGATGGGTGAAATGTTTCCAGCCGACCCCATCATCATTGGCCGCATGCTTGAGCCCATGGGACTTGCAGCGGGCCCTGTGGTGCCCACACGCGAATGGCGCGAACTTTATGCTGCGCTAGATTGCGCAGCAGTGGCTGCCATCCACCCGTTTTACACGGCCAGCGTTCGGGAGTTTGAATTTGCGGGTCGCCCCATTGTGGGCTCAGCACCGGTGGGTCATGACGGTACAGAGGCCTGGCTGCAAGCCATCGGCAATGCCGCCAATGTACCGCAAGCCAACATTGACATGGTGAAAAACATCATGCTGGGCGCCATCAAAGGCGCCTTGGCCAAGTCACCCATCAAAGGTCGCATCACGCTCAGTGGCTACGAAGGTTCTGAGTTGTTGGTGGCACGATTGCTGGTTGAGAGCGGTGCCGATTTACGCTATGTCGGCACGGCCTGTCCACGCACGCCTTGGAGTACCCCCGATTGCGAATGGCTTGAAGCGCATGGCGTGCACGTGCAATACCGCGCGTCGCTTGAACAAGATTTGGCGGCCATGCACGAGTGGAAGCCCGACTTGACCATTGGCACCACCCCGGTGGTGCAAGCGGCCAAAGAACTCAGCATTCCCAGCCTGTATTTCACCAACCTCATTTCTGCTCGCCCCTTGATGGGTCCTGCAGGTGCAGGCTCATTGGCACAAGTGATCAATGGTGCCATTGCCAACAAGTCGCGCTTCGATGAAATGAAGGCCTTCTTTGGCGGCACTGGCACCGGCCATGCATCCGGTGTTTGGGAAGCCTCTCACGGTGTGCCTCAAAACCGCCCTGAGTTTGAGGCTGAAACGCGCAGACAGCTCGAAAAGCAAGCCAAGAAACGCAAAGCGGAGGCCATGATCTGATGCTAGTTCTTGACCACGATCGCGCGGGGGGCTACTGGGGAGCGGTGTATGTGTTTACCGCCATCAAAGGCTTGCAGGTTGTCATCGACGGCCCAGTTGGCTGCGAGAATTTGCCCGTCACATCGGTCTTGCATTACACCGATGCCCTGCCGCCGCATGAATTGCCCATTGTGGTCACAGGCTTGGCAGAAGAGCAATTGGGCCGAGAAGGCACAGAGGGCGCCATGCGCCGCGCGCACGCCACACTCAATCCCGATCTGCCTTCGGTGGTGGTCACAGGATCGATTGCAGAAATGATTGGCGGCGGCGTGACCCCTGAGGGCACCAACCTGCAACGCTTTTTACCCCGCACCATCGACGAAGATCAGTGGCAGTGTGCCAATCGCGCCATGTACTGGCTTTGGCAACAGTACGGCATCAAGCATGTGCCCAAGCGCGAGCGCAAAGAGGGCGAGCGTCCTCGCGTGAACATCATTGGACCCAGCTACGGCACCTTCAACTGCCCCAGCGATTTGGCTGAAATCAGGCGCTTGGTGCAAGGCATTGGGGCCGACGTCAACATGGTCTTCCCATTGGGTTCGCACCTGGCCGATGTGTCGCGTTTGGTCGAGGCCGATGTCAACATTTGCATGTACCGTGAGTTCGGTCGCATGCTCTGTGAGGCGTTAGAGCGCCCCTATTTGCAAGCACCTATTGGTTTGCACAGCACCACCAAATTTTTACGCTCTTTGGGCGAACTGCTGGGCCTCGACCCCGAGCCCTTCATCGAACGAGAAAAGCACAGCACCATCAAGCCCATCTGGGATTTGTGGCGGTCTGTCACCCAAGATTTTTTTGGCACCGCCAACTTTGGCGTGGTCGCCAACGAAACTTACACGCGCGGCATTCGCCATTTCTTAGAAGACGAAATGGGCCTGCCCTGCAACTTTGCCATTTCGCGCATCGCGGGTGCCAAAACAGACAACGCCGAAGTGCGCAAACTGGTCACCGAAAAAACGCCGCTCATTTTGTACGGCAGCTACAACGAGCGCATTTATTTGGCCGAGTGCGGCGGTGGCGGCATGATGAAAACCAGTTTCATTCCGGCCAGCTTCCCTTTGCCCATCATTCGGCGCCATACCGGCACGCCGTTCATGGGCTATGCCGGTGCCACTTACATCATTCAAGAGTTTTGCAACGGCCTGTTCGATGCGTTGTTCCACATCCTCCCCTTGGGCACCGAGATGGACAAGATTGAAGGCACCCTTGGCCGTTCAGCACCCAACACCTCGGTGCCGTGGGAGCCTGAAGCGCAAGACATGCTAGAAGAATTACTAGATCAACAACCTGTGTTGGTTCGCATCTCAGCCGCCAAGCGCATGCGAGACCAAGCAGAGCGCGATGCACGTGAAACGGGCCGCTCACAGGTTGAAGCCAAGAGATTTACTGAATTGTTCGGACAAGCGAATGCTGGGGCCCCTGCATGAAAGAGGTGCTTTTAACTCGCGTGTTTGTTCAATCCTCCAGCTCGTCTGGGGGTCTACCTGGGGTGGCGTCACAACCGTCCCAGTTCGTCCTGAGTCCGTCAAGGGTTCAGGGAGTCGCCGAAAGGCATTTTGAAAGAGGCACTAACTATGACTGATGCAGCTAACCCTTCAGGGCTGACAGACGAAGAAGCCCAAGAGTTTCACCAGTACTACATACAGGGTTACCTGTTGTGGGCTGTGGGAGCTTTCTTCGCCCACAGCTTAGTGTGGATCTGGCGTCCCTGGTTCTAACAGAACCGAAACCACGGAGAGACATATGACACACCCGAACGAAACCAACATCACGCTCAATACCAACACCCACCTCAATGGGTATTGGCTTATTTTTGTATTGATGTTTTTAGTGTTCATGGCACTTGCCTTGGCAGGCCAATTGTTTGTCTTAAATTGGCGCAATTGGTTACCTGGCGCGGAAGGTTCCACGAGCATGTTGAACGGCGTGACGTCTTCTGTCTATACCGTTATTTCTCAATTGAGTTAAGAAAGGAAATTACTATGTGGCGCATTTGGCGTGTGATAGATCCCCGCAAGGCAATTGTTCTCACTGGACTGATGATTGCTTTCATTTCAACATCGATTCACCTGATTCAAATCAGTGGCGATCGGTACAACATCAACAGCTGGCATCCCGATACGGCCAAGGCCGCAGCGGCGAAAGCACAGCCACAAAATGCGGCTTTGCCGCAGAAATAAAGACTGCTGGTCTTTATGTCGACAGACGCACCTCGCTCAATTGATTTGAACGATGCGTCTGTCCTTTTAATTTTTAATTTGATGCCTACAAGACCTCACAAACAGTCAATCGGTCGGAGGATGCAACCATGTCCATGTTGAGTTTTGAACGTAAATACCGCGTACGCGGCGGTACTCTTTTTGGGGGCGACCTGTTTGATTTCTGGGTCGGTCCTTTCTATGTCGGATTCTTTGGAATCACGACGATATTTTTTGTCCTCACGGGCACCACCATGATTTTGTGGGGCGCAGCGATGGGTCCCACCTGGAACCTTTGGCAAATCAGCATTGCCCCGCCCGACATCTCTTATGGCTTGCGCTTTGCGCCCATGATGGAGGGCGGCCTGTGGCAACTGATCACCGTATGTGCGATTGGCTCTTTTGTGTCGTGGGCTTTGCGGGAGGTTGAAATTGCCCGCAAGTTAGGCATGGGCTTGCATGTGCCTGTCGCTTTCGGCATGGCCATTTTGGCCTATGTCAGCTTGCAAGTGGTTCGCCCCATCCTCATGGGTGCTTGGGGTCATGCATTCCCCTACGGCATCTACAGCCACCTTGACTGGGTGAGCAACACCGCTTATCAGTACTTGCACTTCCACTACAACCCTTGGCACATGATTGCGGCCAGCTTGTTCTTTGCCACCACGCTGGCGCTCTCGATGCACGGCGGCTTGGTGCTGTCGGCCACCAACCCTGGCAAGGGTGAAGTGGTCAAGTCACCTGAGCACGAAGACACCTTCTTCCGTGACCTCATCGGTTATTCCGTGGGTACTTTGGGCATTCACCGCTTGGGCCTTTTCTTGGCGTTAGCCGCAGTGTGGTTCGGCATCGTTTGTATTGTGGTGAGCGGCCCGTTTTGGACCGGCGCTTGGCCAGAGTGGTGGAGCTGGTGGCTCAACATGCCCATCTGGCGCACCTAATTAAAGAGAGGACATTGAAATGGCTCAATATCAAAATCTTTTCACCTCGGTGCAGCCCGTCGGGCCTTTGCACCACGGCGTCGACTTACCTCGCGGCGACGACAAACGCACCGGCGAACCTTTTCTGGTGCACCTGTTTGGTCGCATTGGCAATGCGCAAATTGGTCCTGTTTATTTAGGTACGCTGGGAGTGGCATCGCTCATCTTCGGCATCGCTGCCTTCAACATCATTGGCTTCAACATGCTGGCCTCGGTTGACTGGAATCCCATTCAACTGATTCGACAGTTGTTTTGGCTCGCACTAGAGCCACCACCACCCGCTTATGGCCTGAGCATTCCGCCGCTGGCACAAGGCGGTTGGTGGCTTTTGGTAGGCTTCCTGCTAACCGTGTCAATCATGCTGTGGTGGGCCCGCACCTACAGACGCGCCAGGCAACTTGGCTTGGGCACCCATGTGGCTTGGGCCTTTGCGGCAGCCATTTGGCTCTACTTGGTTTGCGGCTTCTTCCGCCCCATCATGATGGGCAGCTGGTCTGAAGCGGTACCTTTCGGGATCTTTCCACACCTAGACTGGGTCTCGGCACTTTCTCTGCGTTACGGCAACTTGTTCTACAACCCGTTCCATGCTTTGTCGATTGTGTTTTTGTATGGCTCGGTGTTGTTGTTTGCCATGCACGGCGCCACCATTTTGGCCGTCGGTCGTTATGGCGGCGAGCGTGAGATTGAACAAATCGTCGACCGCGGTACAGCCTCTGAACGTGCCGCTTTGTTCTGGCGCTGGACCATGGGCTTTAACGCCACCATGGAATCTATTCACCGTTGGGCTTGGTGGTTCGCCGTTCTCTGCCCCTTGGTGGGTGGCGTGGGTATTTTGCTCACGGGCACGGTAGTCGACAACTGGTACCTCTGGTCTGTCAAACACCATGTGGTGCCTGCTTACCCATTGGGCAACCCTGTTGTGGTCGATCCAGCTATTTTGGGAGTCAAACCATGAAAATAATTTTTAAAACGGCTCTATGCCTGATGGCTGCTGTGATGTTGGCAGGCTGTGAAAGGCCGCCCATTGAAACCGTTCAAACCGGTTTCCGTGGCACGGGCATGGAACAAATTTACAACCCACGCACGCTTGCCAAGCAAGCGTCTCTGAACACCGCACCTGCAGCAGCAGATGCAGCTTCAGCAGAGGGCCCCAAGGCCAAGGACGTTTACAAAAACGTCCAAGTGTTGGGTGATCTGAGTGTGGGTCAATTCAACCGTCACATGGCTTCCATTACCCAGTGGGTTGCGCCTGATGCGGGTTGTGCTTACTGCCACAATGTGCAAAATTTTGCGGACGATGAAAAGTACACCAAGGTGGTGGCCAGGCGCATGATTCAAATGACGCAAAAGGTCAATCAAGACTACAAGTCGCACGTGGCTGAAACAGGTGTGACATGCTACACATGCCACCGCGGCAACAACATCCCAACCCAGGTATGGACAGCGCCCAAAGATCGACTCTATGCCAACAGCTTGTTGGGTGATTTGGCGGGGCAAAACATGGCCACCAAAGCAGCGGGCTTAACATCTTTGCCGTCTGATCCATTCACACCCTACCTGCTGGATGCACAGCCTATTCGTGTGAACAGCAACACTGCCATGACCGGCGTGGGCGCTTATGCCAACCGCGCATCGACCAAGCAAGCTGAGCACACTTACTCTTTAATGGTGCACATGTCTGAGTCGTTGGGTGTGAACTGCACGTATTGCCACAACACGCGCAACTTTGCATCTTGGGAAGAGTCACGGCCACAACGGGTGACTGCGTGGTACGGCATTCGGATGGCACGTGATTTGAACAACGACTACATGACCCCCCTGACGGACACGTTCCCAGCCCACCGTCTTGGCCCCAAAGGTGATGTCGCCAAGGTCAATTGCAGCACCTGCCACCAGGGCGCTTACAAACCTCTTTATGGCGCGCAAATGGCCAAAGACTTTCCAGAGCTTCAGGCCCTCGCAAAGCCTTAAACTCTGATACTCAAAAGGCCTGCACCCGTTGCGGTTCAGGCCTTTTTTGATGGAGAATTTAAACATGCCTGCCACAGCATCTGCAGCCGACAATGACCAAGTGATCGTGCTGTTGTTGGCAGACATCTCTCAAGCCGCTCGGCTCTGGGGTTGGTCACGCATCGTGAAAGGCCCTCAAGCTTTGGACAACGTGCCTGGCTTGCTATTTTCCAAAGTGTTGGGCAGCGGTTATGAGGGCGGGTTCGGACTGCGGCCCAGTCCTTCGCGTCAGGGTTTGTTTGGCGTGTTTGAGTCTTTGCAAACAGCGCAAGACTTCGTCACCAAGTCGAGCTTGTTGCAAGCCTACCAAGAACGTTCCAACGAGTTGTGCTGGGCTCTTCTCAAAACGTGGTCTTGCCGCGGCAGCTGGGATGGTCAATCACTGGACGTCTGCGCGGCGCAGCCGATCAAGGGTCCCATGGCGGCGCTCACACGGGCCTCGATCAAGCTGGGCAAAGCGCCAGCTTTTTGGCGCCATGCACCGCCTGCGCAAGATGCGCTGGCAGATGCCAAGGGCTGCCAATTGGCCGTTGGCTTGGGCGAAGCACCCTTTGTGCGTCAAGCCACCTTCACCCTCTGGGACAGTGTGTCCGACATGAACGCTTATGCACGCTCTGGCGCTCACTTAGAAGCCATTCAAGACGCTGCTGAAAACGATTATTTTTCTGAATCCATGTTTGCGCGATTTGTGCCTTTGCAGGTGCAGGGTCAATGGCATGGCAAGGTGTATGCTTAAATCCAGCCACACACCTCGGGTGGTGGTGGTGGGTGCTGGCATTGGGGGTTTGGTCAGTGCTTTGGTGTTGGCACACCGCGGCTTGGATGTGACCTTGTTAGAAAGCGCTGCCACGCCTGGCGGCAAAATTCGACAAGTGCAAGTCGATGGTGTGGGCGTTGATTCAGGGCCAACCGTGTTCACCATGCGCTGGGTGTTGGACCAAATGCTGCAAGAGATGGGCACCTCCTTGGCCGACATTTTGAAGCTTGAAGACATCGGTGTGTTGGCCAGACATGCGTGGGATGGCAGCCCACAGACGCTCGATTTGTTCTCTGACACGGCTCGCAGCGCAGACGCCATTGCAGCCTTCAGCAGCCCCCAAGAAGCAAAGCGGTTTTTGGGTTTCTGCCAGCAAGCACGCAGCCTGTATGACGCCCTTGAGAAACCCTATATTCGAAGTGAACGACCCGATCTTTTAAGCATGGTGGGCGATCTGGGGCTGCAAGGCATGGCCACCCTCACCGGCTTGGGGCCATTCGCCAACTTGTGGCGCAGTTTGGGCAAACACTTTCACGACCCGCGTTTACAACAGCTTTTTGGCCGCTATGCCACTTACTGCGGCTCCTCACCTTGGTCCGCACCCGCCACCTTGATGCTGGTGGCCCAAGTTGAGTTGGATGGCGTGTGGTCGGTCTCTGGCGGTATGTTTGAAGTGGCCAAAGCATTGGCGAATTTGGGCGAGAAATGGGGCGTGAAACCCCGCTATGGCGAAGCTTGCGCTCGCATTCACACACAGAACGGCAAAGTCTGTAGCGTGCAACTGACATCAGGCGAAATGCTAGAGGCTGATTATGTGATTTTCAATGGCGATGTGGCCGCTTTGTCGCAGGGTCTGCTGGGCTCCGCGGTGCAGCCCAGCTTTGCGCCAGTGCCAGCGCCAAAGCGGTCTTTGTCAGCGTTCACCCTGTCGATGCATGCCGAAAGCAGTGGCTTTCCCATGGTGCGGCACAACGTCTTTTTCAACCAAGATTACCGTCGTGAGTTTGATGATATTTTTATAAATCGCAAACTGCCCGATCAAGGTACGGTGTATGTTTGCGCGCAAGATCGAAGCGACAATGGACTGGCCCAAGCTGGCTTGGAACGACTTTTATGCCTTGTCAACGCACCCGCAGATGGCGATATTCATTCCTTTAATTCATCGGAGATTCACGCATGCGAAACCAGCAGTCTGGCGCTGATGCGTCGATGTGGCCTCGAGATCAAAACCTCGCCGCATCAAGTGGTTCGAACGCTGCCGCAAGACTTTGCGGGCTTGTTTCCGGGCAGTGGGGGCGCACTGTATGGCCAAGCAACTCATGGCTGGATGTCGGCCTTCGCTCGCCCCTCATCGCGCAGCAAAGTGCCGGGCCTCTACACAGCGGGGGGCAGCGTGCATCCGGGTCCGGGCGTGCCCATGGCCGCAATGTCGGGTCGTTTGGCGGCCGCGACACTGATGGCGGACCTCGGTTTGACCAAGTTGTCCCGCCGGGTGGTTATCTCTGGTGGTATGTCGACGCGCTCAGCGACGACGGTCAATACGGGCTCTCCATCATTGCATTTGTAGGCAGTGTTTTCTCACCCTACTACGCTTTGGCACGCAGCCGCGGCGGCGGCATGGCCGATCCCGAGAACCATTGCGCTTTGAATGTGGCACTGTATGGCAAGGGCGGCAAGCGTTGGACCATGACAGAGCGCGGTCGAACGCACACGACACGCAATGCACAGCATTTCCAAATCGGCCCCAGCAGTTTGCACTGGGACGGTCAAGCGCTCACCATTGACATCGATGAAATCAATGTGCCCCTCCCTGTGCGCGTGAGCGGCCGCGTCACTGTTCGACCCGAAGGACTCTGCCATTTTGTCACGCCACTCGACCATGCCGGCTTACACCGCTGGGGTCCCATTGCGCCTTGCTCACGCGTGGAAGTTGACATGAACAAGCCCCATTTCAATTGGCGCGGCCATGCCTACATGGATTCCAACGAAGGCGATGAACCCATTGAGAACGCCTTTCACGATTGGGATTGGGCGCGTGCCGAAATGGCCAATGGCGATACCAGCGTGGTCTACGATGTACGTCCCAAACAAGGGCCTGGCCGGGTTGTGGCGCAACGATTTTCACCGGACGGCGGCCACACGCCCTTCAACGCGCCAGCGCGACACAACTTGCCTTCTTCAGCTTGGCGGCTGTCACGCGGTATGTGCAGTGAGTCGGGTCAGGCACCCGAAGTGCTGAGCACTTTAGAAGACACGCCGTTTTATGTTCGCTCCTTGCTGCGCACCCAACTGCTGGGCGAAAACGTCACCGCAGTGCACGAGTCCTTGGACATTCCCAGGCTCGTGTCCTTGCCTGTGCGCTGCATGTTGCCGTTTCGAATGCCAAGGCGTGCTTAGAAATTGAGGCCCTGTGTTGCGTCTTTTTGAGCAGCGCGAGCCAGCGCCCGCGCCCTCTCTCGGGGCCCAAAGCTAGAAGCCAACGCGCCCTCCGCTGCTAATCCTTCGAGGTAAAGGCTTTCAATTTCTGGGGCAGCTCGCAGCAGCTCACGTTCGGCAAATGGCAAGTGCAACAAGGCTCTGAGGACAAATAAAATGCGCAACCAACCTGGCACCCACACTCTGCGCTTTCGCTTCAGCATGCCTTGCACAATCACGCGTGCCGCGTCTTCTGGTGATGTTTCGCTGTTCAAAGGGCCGGGCATCGTGGCACGCAATCTGACAAAGCCAGGGTGCAAGGCGCCTTCAGTCACCAGCGGTGTGCGGACCCAGCCAGCGTGCAACACCCCCACACCCACACCCTTCGAAGCCATTTCGATGCGCAATGAATTGCCCATGGCCTCGGCCGCAGATTTACTGGCCGCATAAGCGGACATGACCGGGGGATGCGCAAACGACGAGGAAGACGCGTTGATGAGCACATAGCCGCGCTGATTGATGATGGCGGGCAAGGCAGCCCGAAGGGTGTTGAAAACGCCAAACACATTGACCTCAATACAGCGCTTCCAAGCATCGGGGTCAATCGAGGCCAGGGGTCCAAATGCGGCCACACCGGCATTGGCAAAAACCATGTCGATGCGACCCAGCTTGTCCAAGGTTTGAGCCACCACCGCTTGCATGGCTTGCAGCTGCGTCACGTCGGCCACCCAATAAAGGGTTTGCGGGCCGCAGCGCTGAGCCATCAGGGCCAAGGGTTCTGCATCGCAGTCTAGCAAGACCGGAATGCCGCCGTGAGCCAAAACCTCGAGCGCCGTGGCGGCACCTATGCCAGATGCCGCACCCGTGATTAAAACGACTTGGTTTTCAAGAGCGGTTTTTGAAGTGGCCATTGCACATCCGAGTAAGGACGATGAAGCGCGTCAAACAGACTTGGTGACCATGAAATACACAATGGGCAAGGGAAGCAGCGTGGAGATGGCCCCCGCAATTTTCCAAATGCGAGACAGGCGCCAATATTCATCCGTGATGTTGGCATGTTGTTGCAGCAAGGCGCGTTGTTTGAATTGAATGGGTACCAGCACCAACAACCAAATCAAGCCTGAAAAACTAAGCAGCCCATACGACCATTGAATCCAAAGATGGCTGTCACTTCCACCAAAATTTTCTGCCATGGCGTGCCCAGTCCAGACCACGCCCACCGCGCCGGTCAAGGTGAACATGAGGTCGGTGATCAGAACCAACTTGTTGCTGAATTGAACGATCGCATGATTGCGTGTGCGCTCAGCCAACAAAGCCCAAACGCCGCTCACAATCACGTTGCCTAAAAACAAGCAAGCGCAAACCAAATGAATAAGCTTGAGATTAGGCGTCATCGTGTGTTGTGTTCAATCGATTCGAACTTGAAGGTGCGGCATTTAGACGGTCTTGATTTTTTTCTGCCTCACGTTGTTGTCGTGTCATGTCTCGGGCTCTTCGCAAATCTCGAAATTGCCACGTGACAAAAAGAACACCGGCAATCAACAAGACCACGACTTCGATGATTTTCAAGTTCACGGGTAAGGGGCGCTTTAACAAGAGCGCATCAGCGCGGCGTTCTCTCACGCTGCTCTAAACGACCGAACAAATCCACCATCCATTCAACACGCTCGTCAAAGCTCCGAACAGGCAAGGTCCAGGGCTTGTCATGCGCCAAGGGATTGCGCTCTCGGCTCACAATGTCCACCAAGTAGTGAATGGCAGGCACCGGGCTGAGAGAGACATCTGGCACGGCAGGTGCCTTCACCGCGACAGTGGCCGCTCTGGCCAACAGTGCCAACTTGCGAGCCGTTGAAACCACCGTGCGGTGATTGACAGAATTGAGGCCTTCGCGTTCTAGTTGTTTGCCAATTTCGGCATAGACCAAACGAGCCGCTTGAATGGCGGGGCGACAGTCCCATGGCAATTCGGCCAAACCAAATTCGCCGCGGCGATACAAGGCATCTGCGCGCAACAACAAGCGCTGCGTGAATCCTGCAATGCGCGAATCGAACACCGGTTCGGCCAACCAAGCGTCGGCATCCATGCCAATTTCGCGGAACCATGCACGGGGAATGTACAAGCGCCCCATGCGCGCATCGTCGCCAATGTCTCGGGCAATGTTGGTCAGTTGCATGGCCACGCCCAACTCGCTGGCACGGGCAATGGCTGTGTCTGTGCTGGCGCCCATGATGATGGACATCATGGCCCCCACGGTACCCGCCACTCTGGCGCCATAGGCTTCGACATCGGCCAAAGTTTCGTAGCGGCGACCTTGTGAGTCCCATAAAAAGCCATCTAGCAAGGCTTCTAGCAAACCACTGGGTACACCATAGCGATGAACCACAATGGTCAAGGCACGGTCTGCATCTTCGGCGCCGGGTCGTCCTGCATAGATGGCGGCTAAGCGAGACTTCAAATCGGCCATGGCCAAAACGGGGTCATCGCCTTCGTCGATGGCATCATCGGCCAAACGGCAAAACGCATACAGCGCAATGGCGGGAGGCCGCAAACGAGCAGGCAACAATCGGGACGCTGCAAAAAAAGATTTCGAGCCGCCCCGCATCAGTTCAGTGCAGGCCTCTAAGTCGTAAGGCAAAGAAACCGACGGCGTATGTGATTTAAGTTCAGGCAAATGATTTGACATCGGGTACCACCGTTTCAAGCATTTTTGCAGACATCAAGACACTGGGCACGCCAGCGCCGGGCTGGCTACTGGCTCCCACCATGAACAGTCCGTCCACATCTTGGCTTCGGTTGTGGGGTCGGAACCAAGCACTCTGAACCAAGATAGGCTCAAGGCCAAACCCTGCCCCTTTGTAAGACCACAGTCTGTCTTGAAAATCTTGCGGTGTGGTGACTTTGGAAGACACCACATGCTGTTTCAAATCGGGCAACACACTTTCTTGCAGCACGGTGGCAATGGCATCGCGGTACTGCTCGGTAATGGCTGGCCAATCGGTTTCACTGCTCAAATTGGGCACCACAGAAAGCGCATAAAAGCTGTCGCAGCCCTCGGGAGCTAAGGAAGGATCGGTGGCGGTAGGGCGGTACAAATACAAACTGAAATCTTTAGACAGCTTGTGATTTTTAAAAATGTCTTGCAACAAACCTTTGTAACGTGGGCCCAAGACCATCATGTGGTGCGGCACATCTTCGTACTTGCGGTTCGTGCCAAAGTACCACACAAACAAGCCTGACGAATACTTGCCTTTGGCAATGCGCTTATCGGTCCAATGCTTGCGGTGTTGCGGCTCGATCAGGTTGCGGTAAGTCCAGGCGGCATCGCCATTGCTCACCACAATGTCAGCCGGTAAATATTCTCCGTTGGCCAACTCCACACCTTGCGCACGGCCGCCCTCCACGCGAATGCGCGTGACAGGCGCGTTGTAACGAATAGGCACTTGACGTTCGTCCAGCAGCTTGACCAGTTCACGCACAATGGCACCGGTACCGCCCATGGCCGAGTGCACACCCCAACGACGTTCTAAGGAATGAATGAGGGAATAAACGCAAGTGACCGAATAAGGATTGCCGCCAATGAGTAAAGGGTGAAAACTCATCACAATGCGCAACTTGGGGTGCTGAATGTGCTGTGCCACCAAACTGTAAATGGAGCGCCAAGCTTGCATGCGCGCTAAATTGGGCATGGCTTTGATCACATCACCAATGGTTTCGAAGGGCACCATGCCCAACTCGACAAAGCCCAGCTGAAAACATTTTTCGGAAGCCACCATGAGGTTTTTAAAACCTTGCACATCCTCAGGACTGAATTTGGCTATTTGATCCAGCATCTCTTCGTCGTTGTTGCTGTAATCAAAGTGCGTGCCATCGTCAAATCGAATGCGGTAGAAAGGCGACATCAAGCGCAGGTCGACGTGATCTTTCATGTCGCGGCCACAAAGCGTAAACAGCTCGGCAATGAGGTGCGGCAACGTGATGATGGTGGGGCCAGCGTCAAACGTAAACCCATCTTGCTTGTGCACATAGGCGCGGCCGCCTGGGGCATCCAGCTTTTCCAACATTTGAACGCGATAGCCTTTCACGCTCAAACGAATGGCGGCGGCCAAGCCGCCAAATCCTGTGCCAATCACGATGGCCGTAGGTGCGCGATGGCCAAACTCAGACATTGAACCTGCGGCATGGTTTTGACCGCCACCGCCTGCGCCACCCTCGGTGTTAATTGACTTGTAGAGATTTGTCATGAGAGTCCAAATGAGGAGGCAAAACCTGAGGCACATGCGCCTCAAAGCTTGTGGGTGTTTCCGGTGGGTGCTTGCGAATGGCCCAACGCCACATGGCTGTGGTGTCCAGTGGCAAAACCAGCATCAGGTGTTCAACAATGGCCAATGCCAACATGGTGCCGACCAACACAGCGCCCACCAATTGGGCGGGCGTGGTCATGGCATGGTTTGCAAAATCTACGATGAACCACAAACAGGCGCTGGCAGAGACCACAGCAAATGGAAAAAAGGCGTTCATGCGGCGGCGTTTGAAGAAACTTTCTAAATAAGCCAAATGAGACGGTAGAAATTCCTCACTCAGATTACGCACCCCCAAAAACAAGTTCAGCTTGGCACTGGTGCGCATGACCCATAAGACCAAATACGTGCCTGTGCCGACTTGATTGGGCGCATCCCAGGTGATGGTCACAATGACCAAGCCCACGACAAGGATGGCCAATTCGTGCCATGCAACCGCATTGAAAGAAGCCATGAATCGAGGCCATCCTGAAGTACTTTTTAAGATTGCTTTTTTTTGCGGGCCTGTGATCCAACCTGTGAGAAAACTCAACTCATTCCATCCCCAGGCCAATAAGGCGCAAGTGAAAGCGCAATAGGCGCCGAGGACGCCTGTTTGCTGAGCGGTGTGGGCTAAACCGCCCAAGGCCCCTAGGCCTAGCGCAGAAGAAATAAACAAGCTCAAGGTGATGGCCGTGCGCGACATGCGGTTTAAAAGAATCACGATGCCGGTGCTGAACCACCAGATAAAGATCGCAAATCCCAACGCAATGAAGGTGTCGGTCATCCTTGGCTTTCAGTTTGTACAGGCCGCCTTTTTACCAGGCAGGCACCATCCGTACATCTGCGGGCAAAGCATGGTGCTTGACGGGCAAGAAATACAAACGCAAGAAGGTAAGACCACCTGAAAGGGCCCAACGCGCACGCTGCAAATTGCCCAGCAAGCCGCCACGCGCTTGGGCGGCATTCATTTGAGTTTGGACGTGGAACAAATGCGCCAAGCCTTCTCTGAAGGCAGGATTGTCAATGTCCAAACTGACGGGGAAAACTTGCTTGGTGATTTCGTTGGTGATTCGAAATACTTCATAGTCATAGGTGTCTGACTCCAGACCCATCTCGTGGTGCAACATGGGACGCGTGTGATCGCGAACATACATGGTGGCGTAGACAGCCAACAAGAAGAATCGAATCCAAAATACATTGCCACCCCTCAGCAGATGCGGATTGGCACGCATGATCAAGGCAAACGATTCGCCATGGCGAAACTCGTCGTTGCACCAGCGCTCGAACCATCGGAAAATGGGATGGAAGCGCTTGTCCGGGTTTCTTTCCAATTGACGGTAGATGGTGATGTAACGCGCATAGCCAATTTTCTCGGACAAGTAAGTGGCGTAAAAAATGTATTTGGGTTTGAAGTACGTGTAGGCCTTGGTGCGCTTCAAGTTACCCAAGTCAATGCCCAAACCAAAATCCTTCAAAGCCTGATTGATGAAACTGGCATGGCGCGATTCATCGCGGGCCATGTAGCGCATCAATTGTTTGATGTCGGGATTTTCGACGTTTCGAAAAATTTCGTTGTAAAGAATGCAACCCGAGAACTCGGAGGTGAGCGAAGAAATTAAGAAATCCAAAAATTCCTGACGCATCTCGGGGCTGACTTGCGAGAATCTTTCGGCCACTTCTTTGGTAAATTCTTCATCACGCTGGAAGTGATCGTGGTTGTTGTCGCCCTCATATTCCGCCATCATTTTGTCCCATTCGGCACGCATGGGAGAAACATCCAAGCGGTCCATGGCCGCAAAGTCTGTGGTGTAAAAGCGAGGACTGAGCATGCTGCTCTCAACCGCTTTTTGAGAGGCTTGTTCAGCGGTGGCAATGCTTAGATTTTCTTGCATAGTGGGTCAATCTCCAGCTTCAAAGTAAGGCACATGCATTTCTGATTTACTCAGCTTGCATGGCTAAAAATCGTGTGAATTCAGCAGTATTGGTCGGGCCGAAAGATTCCAAATCGACCCGCTGTCCCGTTGCGGGGTCCATCAAGGTCACTCGGCCATCGACACGCGCAATCAACTCAAAAGCTTGGCTTGGCCCGATCCCTCTTGAATACCGTTCACGGCTTAACGCACGCAGTGCGCCCCGGACAAAACCCTGTTCGCCGTAGAGCACCGTGAGCGTCTGGCCCGTCACCCCATCGGCCACGAGCACGCCGCCGTCTTTTTGATCTTGAAACACCAAGGCGCGTTGCACCGTAGCGGCGGCGGCTTTTTGGTCCGGACCGTTGCCAGTGATGCGAATCAAGCCGACCGAAATGAGAGAAAACGCAATGATGCCGGCTGCAAAAACCAAAATCCAACGCGGAAAAGTATCGGGTGCAACTTGCGCGCCACGGCCCATTTGGACTTGATTCATGAGGGGCTCACTTGCATTTGTATTTTCTGACCTGAGCCCAAGGGCACGTCAGCAAGCGACGCATTGGCAGCGAAGCCGGTGTTCTGTGTCCATGCCTCGCGCAGCTTTAAAGCCACACCCTGAACATCCGCAATGGCGCGCAAAGTGGGTTCTGGTTGCGTCATTCGCCAAGGCCGAACGCTGGGCCAAAGATGCAGCCATGCGATGCGGTCCGAACCGGTCAGAGCCAAACTGATGTCGCCATAGCCGTTGGACAAAACACGCACATCGGCAGCTGCCAATTGCTTCAGCGGCAGATTAAAAGACACCGTTAAGACCACCCCCAAACGCATGACCACGCGCTTGTTGGTGACGGTATAAACAGTGGTGCTGGCCGTGAGATAAGCCAAGGCCCAAACAGTGGCCATACAAACTATTGCCAAGGGCGCAATCCATTTGATGGCCAGCAAAGTGGCCATCAAACCCGCGCCCGCTTCTAGCGCTGGCCATGCACAGGCTAGGATCAAGAGGGCGAAGTACAAGGCCAATTTGTGAATGTGAAAGGCTGAGGCGGCCAAAGCGCCGACATGCGGCGATCCTTGCCAAACGATGAACTCTCCCTCTGGCAATCGTTCGGGCAAACCATACTGCGGTTCAAACTCGTACTCGTGACCTAAATTTTGGATGGCCATTTTTTTATCCTCATCAGACTTTCAGCGCAAATCAATTGACACCCATTTGCAGTTTCAAATGAGCGGTTCACTGCGCTTCACATCGGCATACAAAGTACCACCGCCGTAATAGGCGCTGATCTTTTCCTCTTCCAGTTTCGTAATTTGGTCTGGGTTTTGCAAAGCAGGCACCGCTGCAAAATGACGCGCATACACCGCATGCACTTCAACTTGATTTCTGCGAATCAGGGCAAAGGGAATGGGCAACATCACAGTTTTGCCACCTGCAATTTCGACTTCCAAATAACGGAACATCATTTCGGCAGAATCAACCCAAATGTCTTTGACCGTGCCACCTTGCTTACCGTCGCCTGCCATCACGGGCAAGCCGCGCGGATCGACGTCTTGTGAAGCCACGGAAAAATCTGTGGCAATGCGCAAAGGTTGAATCAGGGGCTGGCCATGGGATGTGAGTTCTGGCACATCCTCGCGAAGGGTGTATGCACCGGCACCCACACCCGCTGTCATGGCATCGCCTTTGGGGTCGATCGGCGAACCCGATGGGCCACCCACAAATGCGCTGTACGAAGGTTCTTGACGAGAGAGGTTAGGCACGGTGATGCTTCGACCGCCTTCTAACAAGAATGTTTTCGGCTCAGGAATGGGAAATCCTTTCACCACAGCGCGTCCGCTGCTGCTGGACTCCATTGGATAGCCTTCGCGATGGTTCTCCATCACCAAGTACCAAATGAGGCCTGCGAAAAAGAGCCAAAAGACATAGAGCAATATTTGCGCTAAATCGATGTAGCCTGTAATGTTTCCGACTGTTTGCATGGCGACTTCTCCTTAATATCAACTAAATGCGAGACTCGGTCAAGCCGAGGGTTTTGGGGACAACGGGTGACTGACGCGTGTTGCGTTTGACCAGAGGGCCAACCGCAATCAACGTTAAAAAGAGCAACAGCATTTCGACGTGGTAAACCATGCTGTAGCCCACTGAAGGATCGGTCAGGGCTGGGCCCAAGTCGCCTTGCGACGTGAGGGTGGTGACAACATCACGCAATGCGCCACCCAAAAACATGGAAGCGCCTGCGGCGGCCGATTGCACGGCGCCCCAAGCTCCGAGGGCCAAACCCACGTAGGCAGATTCCATGCGCATGGCGGTAAACAAAGTGCCCACGGCAAACAAACCGCCGCCATAGCCCACGCCAAAGGCGCCCAAGCGAAATAACCATCCGGCTTCTAGCGGTGCTGAGAATATGACGGCGGAAAAAGCAGGCAAACCTGCCAAGGCACCGTAAGCAGCCAAACGCATGGGGTCAAAGCCACCGGCCAGCTTGCGGCCTGCCACATAAAAGCCAAGCAATCCGCCGCCGGCCAACATGGCCGTCAATGCACTGGTGGCGCCCACACTCAGCTTCAGAATTTCACCGCCATAGGGCTCCAACACAATGTCTTGCATGTTGAAAGCCATGGTGCCCAAGGCCGTCGCCCACAAGAATCTGCGGGCCTGAGGGAGCGCAATGAATTCTGCCCAAACCTCTTTGAAGGGCCGACGAATGTCGGTTTTCAATGCTGCCACGCGCGCGGGGTTTCGAGGTTCTTGCTTCCACAGCGCAAAGCCATTCAGGAGCAAGACCACCAGAGCGGTGCCTTGCACCGTTTGAACCAAATACTCTGGCGTGAAGTGAGACAACAACACGCTGTATGCCAAACTGCCAAACACCGCACCCACCAACAACATGGTGTACAACAGCGCCACCACGCGAGGCCGTGTTTCTTCGCTGGCTTGGTCTGTGGCCAGTGCCAAGCCAGCTGTTTGCGAGGTTTGCAAGCCCGCACCCACCATCAAGAAAGCAATGGCTGCAGCACCTTGACCCACCCAGTCGGGCACCGGCACTTGACCACGCCCCGACAAAACCAACAACGCAAAGGGCATGACTGCCAGTCCCAAGAATTGAATCAAGGTACCGCCCCACATGTAAGGGACTCGGCGCCAGCCGAATGCCGACACATGCACGTCAGACTGATAACCCGTCACGGCTCTAAAGGGCGCTACCAACAAAGGCAATGCCAGCATCATGGCCACCAACCAAGCAGGCACGCCCAACTCCACAATCATCACCCGGTTCAAGGTGCCAATCATGAGGGCGGTGGTAATGCCCATGGTGAATTTGAACAAAGACAAACGCAGCAAGCGCGACATCGGCAGGTCTGGACTGGTGACGTCCGCAAACGGCAACCAGGTGGCAGGCAGTTGCTTGGCAAACTTGGCGAAGGTTTTGACTCTCATGAGCGGACCCACTCCATGGCTTTGGATTTGTAAAAGCCGCTGGACACCTTGTGGCTGCGTGCGCAGTGCCATGTGTCCAATGCTGGGTGTGTCTTCATCAACTCAGCAATGCGGCTTTCTGCCATGGGTTCAAGCCATGGTGCGCGGTCGCCACGGGGCAACAAACGACCCACAGAAATCATGACAGCCAAGAGGGGTGTACGCGGTGCAAACGTAAACACCATCGACGTGAGCGTGCGCTCCGACAACTGCGCCAGTGCACTGACCGCATCCTCGGTGCCATAGTGAATGATGGAGTCCATGGCCACCACATGGTCAAACTGGCCCAATGCTTTGTCGAGCATGTCGCCGCTGTGAAACTCGACCAAGTGCGCCACATCGGCTGGAATTCTTTCACGCGCCAAGTTCACCAAGGTGGGTGACAAATCGATGGCCACCACCTCTGCCCCCAAGCGTGCGGCTTCTACCGCCAACGCACCGGTGCCGCAGCCTGCATCCAAAATGCGCTTGCCCTTGAGGTCTTGGCCCAACCAGGACACCAAAGTGGCCCGCATTTGATCGCGGCCCGCGCGAACGCTGGCGCGTATGCGACCCACCGGCGCGTCGGAAGTGAGTTTCTCCCAAGCAGCCACAGCAGTCCGATCGAAGTAATGTTCGATCTGTCCGCGGCGTTGTTCGTAGGTCATGTCATTCATGGTCACAAGCTCAATCAAAACCTAACAGGTCAAAAATATCGCGGTCTTTCATGGGCACCGCAGAATAGGCTTCGCCGCCCAGCCACATGCTGGCAGCCAGTCGCATGTATTCTTTTTGTACGGCCTCCAATTCGGGCGAGTACTCCATTTCAAACAGCGTTGATTTTTTCAAACGGCTGCGGCGAATCACATCGAGGTCAGGGAAGTGAGCGGCCAACTTCAAACCAATGCGATCGTTGTACTTGTCAATTTGATCGGTGGCCGCACTGCGATTGGCAATCACACCACCCAAACGCACGTTGTAGTTTTTGGCCTTGGCGCCAATGGCTTGCACAATGCGGTTCATCGCAAAGATGGAATCGAAATCGTTGGCGGTGACAATCATGGCGCGGTCGGCATGTTGCAAGGGTGCCGCAAAGCCACCACACACCACATCGCCCAACACATCAAAGATCACCACATCGGTGTCTTCAAGCAGGTGATGCTCTTTAAGCAATTTCACGGTCTGACCCACCACATAGCCGCCGCAGCCAGTGCCTGCGGGTGGGCCGCCGGCTTCTACGCACATGACACCGTTGTAGCCTTCAAAAACAAAGTCTTCCACGCGCAGTTCTTCAGCGTGAAAGTCAACCGTTTCAAGCACGTCAATGACGGTGGGCAGCATCTTTTTGGTGAGCGTGAAAGTGCTGTCGTGTTTGGGGTCACAGCCAATTTGCAAAACACGTTTGCCCATTTTGGAAAATGCAGCAGACAAGTTGGAGGATGTGGTGCTTTTGCCAATGCCACCCTTGCCATAGATGGCAAAGACTTTGGCGTTGCCAATTTTCACATTGGGGTCCAACTGTACTTGCAAGCTGCCCTCGCCATCTAATCTTGGATTGCGTTTCACTGTGGGAAACGGTAAGGTTTCAACGTTCATGGGGTAGCTCCTTCATACACACCTTCTAGGCGATCTTCTAATTCTTCACTTGCTTGTCGAAGGGCTTGCAAGGTCTCGGCATCGGGCTGCCAATAGTTGCGGTCAGACGCTTCGATCAAACGGTTTGCCACGCGGGCAGAGGCCGTCGGATTCAGTTTGGCCAATCGATCACGCATGGTGGGGTCCAGCATGAATGTCTCTGACAATTGTTTGTAAATCCAGGGCTGCACTTGCCCTGTGGTGGCAGACCAACCCATGGTGTTGGTCACATGCGCTTCGATTTGGCGTACGCCTTCGTAACCGTGCTCCAACATGCCTTCGTACCATTTGGGATTGAGCATGCGGGTGCGGATCTCAATGGACACTTGCTCTTTCAAGGTGCGGACACCAGGGTTGCCCTTGGTTTGATCACCGATGTAAACAGGCGGTGTTTTGCCGCCCTTGGCCATCTTCACCGCTTGGGTGATGCCGCCCAAGGTGTCAAAGTAATTGTCGACCGTGGTGACACCCAGCTCCACAGAGTCTAGGTTTTGATAGGTCAGTTGCACATCGGACAACACACTTTGCAACATGGCCGTTTGCTGGACGGCCCGACCTGTGCGGCCGTAAGCAAAGCCTTTGCGACGCTTGTAGGTTTCTGCCAATTCGCCTTCGTCTTCCCAGCGACTGCTCTCTACCAAGTTGTTCACGTTGGAGCCGTAGGCACCTTCTGCATTGCCATAAACACGCAAGGACGCTGTTTCTAAATTGCAGCCATGCTCTTGCTGATACGCCAGCGCGTGCTTTCGAATCCAGTTCATTTCCAAGGGCTCGTCGGCCGACGCAGCCAGATACGCAGCCTCGGCCAACAACTTGATCTGCAAAGGCATGAGATCGCGAAAGATGCCGGACAAAGTCATGATGACATCAATGCGGGGGCGTCCCAACTCTTCTAAAGAAATGAGGCTGGCACCTGCAATGCGCCCATAGCTGTCAAAGCGGGGCATGGCACCCATCAACGCCAGCGCCTGCGCAATGGGCGCGCCTTCGTTCTTTAAGTTGTCGCTGCCCCACAACACCATGGCAATGGATTCAGGCATGGGGTTGCCATCGGCACAGTGGCGGTCAATGAGCAACTGTGCTTGAACTTTGCCATCCTTGACAGCCAAGCCGCTTGGAATTCTGAAAGGGTCAAAGCCGTGAATGTTGCGGCCTGTTGGCAACACAGCGGGCGTGCGCAAAATATCGCCACCCGGTGCGGGCCTGATGTAGCGCGCATCTAATGCATGGAGGATGGCAGAGACTTCGGTATCGACGGCCAGATGGGCCAACGGTTCCACCAGTTGACGCAAGACCTCTAAGCTGGCGTGGTTGCGAGGCAAGTCCGCTGCTTTTAAAGCGCCCTCTGGCGTGTGGCCCGCGACCAAAGCATCAACCGATGCGCGCGCAAGTTGCATCCCGTGATTGGCCTCAGCCATGGCCAGCAACATGTCAACCTGCTGAGCCTGGCTAGGCGCACGGCCTGCCACATGCAAGCCATGGGGAATCAAAGCGTATTCAAGCTCGAGCAGCTCTTCACCCAAGCGCATCACTTTTTGGTCCAGGGCCGCACCCAGAGTGGCAGGGTCCCAAGCAGGATCTAAAGGCACCAAATCAAGTTCTGCAGCTTGGGCCTGAATGATCGCTGCCAGATCAATGCGCTCACTGTTACCACCTTCCAGCGACCGCCAACGTTGAAGCGATGACTTCAACTCATTCAAACCTTTGTACAAACCTGCTTGTGTAATGGGCGGTGTGAGATAGCTGACCAAAGTTGCGCCAGAACGACGCTTGGCAATGGCACCTTCTGAGGGGTTGTTAGAGGCGTACAAATACACATTGGGCAAGTCGTCAATCAAGCGATCGGGCCAGCACGTGCCGCTCATCCCGGATTGTTTACCAGGCATGAACTCTAGCGCGCCATGCGTGCCAAAGTGAAGCACCGCATGGGCTTTGAAATCTTCGCGCAGGTAACGATAGAAAGCCGAGAAAGCGTGTGTGGGTGCCAAGCCTTTTTCAAACAACAAGCGCATGGGGTCGCCTTCATAGCCAAACGAAGGTTGAACACTGACCAACACATTGCCAAACTTCTTGCCCAACACAAAAATCGAACTGCCGTTGCTCAACTGACGGCCAGGCGCGGGGCCCCACTGCGCTTCAATTTCTTTCAGCCAAGGCTCGCGCTTGACATGATCGTCTGCAGAAATCAAAGCATGAACGTTGGCATCTGCGCCATGCTGCGCAGCATTGCCATGCAACAAGGCATCGCGCAAATCGTCCACATTGGCTGGTACATCGACTTGGTAACCTTGTGCCTTCATGGCGGTGAGGGTGTGCCACAAAGATTCAAAAACAGACAAGAAGGCAGCTGTCCCAATGTTGCCAGCATTGGGTGGGAAGTTGAACAACACAATGGCCACGTTGCGGTCTTTGCGTTCGCTGCGCTTCAAGGCCACCATTTTGCTGACACGTGCGGCCAACATGAGGGCACGCTCTGGACAAGAGTGCATGTCTTGTGCGCTGGTGCTTTCACCAAAAGTACAAGCATGGTGACAGCCGGTGCAGGTCACACCGGCAGCACCTGGGCGACCCCCAAAAACCATGGGGCTGGTTGCGCCATCAAGTTCTGGAATGGCCACCATGATGGTGCTTTCAACCGGCAGCAAACCGCGGTCAGAGCCACCCCACTGGTCGAGTGTTTGAAATTCAACGGGGTGTGCGGCCACATACGGCACATCAAGTTTGGCCAACACTTCTTCTGCCGCCTTGGCATCGTTGTAGGCAGGGCCGCCAACCAGCGAGAAACCACTGAGCGAGACCACAGCATCGACACACACTTGGCCATTCTTCATGAAAAATTCGTCAATGGCGGGGCGAGAATCCAAACCAGCTGCAAAGGCTGGAATGACACGCAAACCTTTGGCCTCTAAGGCTGCAATCACGCCGTCGTAATGGCCTGCATTACCCGATAACAAATAGGAACGCAACAACAAAACACCCACAGTGCCTTTGACAGGCATCCCTGCTGGCAATGGCAATGCATTGGCGTCTTCACTGAACCTGCCAGCCATGCGAGGGTGGTAGACGCCTACTTCAGGATAATCAACGGGCGCTTCAACCTTGACCTTGCCACGCAATGATTTGCGAGGACCATCGGCACCGCGGTCAATCAGGTGGCGAACCATGTTTAACACATTGTCGTCCGAGCCACCCAGCCAATATTGCAAAGTGATGAAGTAGGCCCGCACGTCTTGGGCCGTGCCAGGGATAAAGCGCAGCAATTGAGGCAGGCGGCGCAACATTTTCATTTGCGCCGCACCGCCTGTTGCAGGCTTGTCCTTGCCACCACCGCCGCGCAGTTTTTTCAGCAAAGCCATGGGGCCGCTGGCGGGTTTGCTCATGTCAAACAAGCCAAAGCGGGTAAGTTGTGTCACTTCAGTGGCACTGGCCATGCAGACCATGGCGTCGCACTGCATGCGGCGTGCGCGCAGATCGTCCAAAATGGGCAAGAAGTGATCTTCAAGAAACAACATGCCGCACAACACGATGTCTGCTGAGGCAATGTCGGCTTTACATTTTGCAATCAGGGTATCGTTGCCCGTGTACTCCGATGCCGCATGCAGGCTCCAAGTTAGACCCGGGAAATCTCGCTTCAATTGCGCATTGGCGCGGTTGAACGAACTCGCAAAATGCGTGTCCATGGTCACCACCACCATTTTGATGGCGGTGGTGTCACGTGGGGTCGGCTTAGGACTGAGCGAAGTAAGCTTTAGATTCATACAGCGTCTCCGTCGTGATCACCGTCACACCACGCTCAAGCGCATAGCGTTCGGTATTTCGTCGGGCCTTGCCGCGTACGAAAAATGGTATTTTTTTAAGTTCTTTTTCTGCGCCTGCATCCCATGCTGCAACAACGATGCTGGGTGTACTTTGCACGCCCTCTTGCTGCAATGAAGTTACCTCGATCAGTTCTGCTGCGGCCGTTGTCAAGGCGCTTGCGTCTTGTCTTGTTTGGGAATGAACGCCGCCGCCCAAATGCGAGGGCGCAGCATCTTCGTGAAACTCTGAATCGCCTCGGAACATGCCAATGAGGTGCTCTTCCAAGCCCATCATCAAGGGATGCACCCATGTGTCAAACAGCACATTGGCGCCTTCAAAACCCATCTGAGGTGAATAGCGTGCAGGGAAATCTTGGACATGCACAGGGGCCGAAATGACTGCGCACGGAACGCCCAAACGCTTGGCAATGTGACGCTCCATTTGCGTGCCCAGCACCAACTCTGGATTCAATTCTGCAATGCGCGCTTCAATTTCTAAATAATCGTCGCTGATCAAGGCTTCTACGCCATACAGTTTGGCGGCATCGCGCACTTCGCGAGCAAACTCGCGGCTGTAGGTGCCAATGCCCACGACGGTAAAGCCCATTTCATCGGCAGCTACTTTGGCCGCAGCCACGGCATGTGTGGCATCGCCAAACACAAACACGCGCTTATTGGTGAGGTATGTGGAATCAACGGAGCGCGCATACCAAGCTGCGCGCGATTCAGCTTGGGCCAATGCCGCAACAGGGTCAAGTCCAGCCAATTGCGCCACTTCACGAACAAAGTCACGCGTTGCGCCAGTGCCAATCGGTATGGTTTTGGTAAACGCTTGACCCAATTGACGCTGTAACCACTGCGCGCTCAAGTTGGCAATTTCTGGATAGAGAACGACATTGAACTGTGCATCTGCTAAGCGCGCAATATCGGCGGGTGTTGCAGACAGCGGTGCCACCACATTGATTTCAATGCCCATGTCTGTGAGCAACTTGCGAATTTCTGTGAGGTCATCACGGTGTCTAAAACCCAATGCAGCAGGTCCCAAAATGTTGCAACGTGGTTTGCGGCTTTGTGTCTTCTCAATTTGATCGGCAGGCAAGGCTAAGTTGCGAACCAATTGGTAAAAAGTTTCGGAAGCGCCCCAGTTTTCTTTGCGCTGATACGAAGGCAATTCCAAAGCGACCACGGGTACAGGTAAGTTCAGCGCCTTGCACAAACCACCTGGATCGTCTTGAATCAATTCAGCGGTGCATGATGAACCCACCAACATGGCTTTGGGCAAGAAGCGCTCGTAGGCTTCGCGGGCTGCGGTTTTAAAAAGTTCTGCGGTATCGCCGCCCAAATCGCGCGCTTGAAACGTGGTGTAAGTAACAGGTGGGCGTTTTTGCAAACGCTCAATCATGGTGAACAACAAATCAGCGTAGGTATCGCCCTGCGGTGCGTGCAACACGTAATGCACATCTTCCATGGCCGTGGCAATTCGCATGGCGCCCACATGGGGCGGTCCTTCGTAAGTCCAGAGTGTGAGTTGCATGGCTTGGCGTCTGTTAAGCGGCCAGGCGCATTCGGCGCACCAGTGGACGGGTGAAAAGTTCAGCCAAGTCACCCGCTTGGTCAAAGCCTTGAATGGGCGTGAACACCAACTCAATGGCCCACTTGGTGGTCATGCCTTCAGACTCCAAGGGGTTGGCCAAGCCCAAGCCGCACACCACCATGTCGGGGTGCAAAGCACGGCATCGGTCGAGTTGTTTTTCAACGTGCTGACCTTCAGACAAGAAGGTGCCCTCAGGCAGCATGGCCAACTCCATGGCCATGTGTTGACGGTGCAAATAGGGCGTACCCACTTCCAACAATTTCATGCCCAGTTCGCGCGATAAAAATCGCGCTAAAGGGATTTCAAGTTGTGAGTCAGGAAAGAAGAAGATGCTTTTGCCTTCCAAGTGCAACTTGGCTCGTGACAACGATGCTGCGGCTCTGGCTGTCGGTGCAGCCACTGCGGCATCGAAGCGCTCCTTAGACACTTCAAAGGCGTTGGCAGCCGCTTGTAACCATGCCGTCGTGCCTTCAATGCCCAACGGAAAGGGTGCTGGCAACAGGCTGGCACCACGCCCTTGCAAAGCCTTTGCGGTGTCGGCCAAAAAGGGCTGCGCTAACAACAAGCGTGTGCCCGTTCCGATGGGTGCCTGATCGTCTGCACGCCTTGGTGGGAAAAAGCGCACACGCTCGATGCCCATGTGGTTGAGGATGCGAACAAACTGGTCTTCCACCACATCGGCCAGCGTGCCCACAATGACCAACTCTTGCGCCGCATCGGCGGCGGCTGTTGGCAAGCCCGGCACCATGGATGCCAAGCATGCATCTTCGCCTTGTGTGAACGTGGTCTCAATGCCACTGCCTGAATAATTGAGCACACGCACGTAGGAAGCGTGTTGCGCAGACAGCCGGGAAGCTGCGCGCGACAAATCCAGCTTGATCACCTCTGAGGGGCATGAGCCCACCAAGAACAACAGCTTGATTTCAGGCCGACGCGCTAGCAGTTGATTGACCACCCGATCGAGCTCGGTGTTGGCATCGGACAAGCCGGCCAAATCCCGTTCGTCGATGATGGCCGTGGCAAAACGGGGCTCTGCAAAAATCATGACGCCAGCGGCCGACTGAATCAGGTGGGCGCAAGTGCGTGAACCCACCACCAAGAAGAAGGCGTCTTGAATTTTTCTGTGAAGCCAAATGATGCCCGTTAAGCCGCAGAAGACTTCGTGTTGGCCGCGCTCGCGCAGCACGGGTGCATCGCTGCAACCGCCAGCAGTTTTCACAGGGACTGGAAAGCTGACCACGCTCATGCTGGCGCTCCTTGCAATCCTTGACCCTGGGCGGCTGATGTTTCGCGCTGCTTGGCTTCTTGGTCCAAACGTGCAGCCCGTAATTTAAGGAGAAATTGTCCAGCATTGATCAGATAGGTGGCATAGGCCGCCAGCGCCAAATACATCAACTCAACGCCTTGCAATTTTTGGGTGGCCATGGCGTACAAATAGGCCGTGTGCAGCGCCAGCACCAACATGCTGAAAACGTCTTCCCAGAAAAATGAGGGGGCAAACAAATAGCGCCCAAACACCACTTTTTCCCAAATGCAACCGGTGATCATGATGGTGTACAGCACCAAGGTTTTGATAACCACGCTGTCATTTGCCGTGTCAAGGCCTTCACCTGTGAGCAAATATCTCACGACAAAACCGAGGCTACCCAAAAAGACGAAGAACTGGATCGGCGCCAGCAAGCCCTGCACAAAAGTCCAGTAAGTACCATCACGACGCAGCCGCTCTTCGGGGGTGTAAAGCGGCCGCCGCGCCCTCACGCCACTGGCGCTTTCACTTTGAAATGTTGATGTTTTTTCAGACATAGGGGCAATTTATTCGCTCTTTTAAGAATTGTCAACTTAGATTGACGTAAACACTTAGTTACATATTTTTAATTCCCGACTGTTTTAGTTGGGTAAAAATAAGCTTTGACCAAAGTCAATTCAGCGCATAAAAGGTGTAAAGCAAAAAGAACAGACTAAAAGGTCAAGTTTGTTCACCACGCAGGAGACAAGCATGGACAATTCAAACCAAAGCAAAGGGAACAGGGCTGAAGGCTCCCATTTCCCTGAAAACACTGAAGCGGGTCATTGGCGCGGTTTCGGTGCGCCCGCCAACAGCCGGTTTGATGGCATCCCGGGCTTGTTACCCATCACCCCGGCATCCACCACGGCGACCGTTGCCGTTTTGGCGCGCACCATTCAAAACGAAATCATTCCACGCTTGATGATGGCCCATCGCACACCCTCGGAATGTGCCATGCCTAATTTGGTCATCCCCTACAGCGTCACCGCCTCGGATGTGGATAACTTTGTCAATCTACTGCTAGAAGGACGCCAAGCTGAAGGCCTTGATTGGATCGAAGAAGCCCGCGGCAAGGGCGTCAGCATCGAATCCATTTTCTTAAACCTGTTGGCCCCTGCTGCCCGGCAATTGGGCGAACTTTGGGAAGAAGACGAGCGCGACTTCACCGAGGTTACCCTTGGCTTGGCCGAACTGCACAAAATTTTGCACGTGTTGCCCTCCATGAGTGAGCTGCACAAACAATACGTGCCCAACGGCTTGACGATCTTGCTCATGCCATCGCCCGGCGACCAGCACACATTGGGCTTGGCCATGGTGGCCGAATTTTTCCAACGCGATGGTTGGGCCGTCGATGGGGGTACTTTTGCAGCTGCCGACAACCCGGCGCTGTTGGTCAAGGCCAAACATTACGACGCCGTAGGATTTTCTTTGGCGACGGGTTTAGGGTTTAACCGCTTGCAAGATTGCATATCAGCCATCAGGAAAACGGCCAGCCCAAACAAATTGTGCATAATCGTCGGAGGACCTTTTTTTGTTGAGAACCAAGACAAGGTCAGCTTGGTGGGTGCCGACCTCTTTGTTCAGGATGCCAATTTGGCGCCAAATTTAGTGCAAAAGTACATTCAAGCCAACGCCTAATCCACTCAAACTCAACTTTTAAAGCACCCCCCTATGAACACCAGTTTTCAAACAGCATCGGAGCAATCGCCCGGGCGATTTGGAAATGCACAAAGTCTATTGGGTCACTTGGATGCCAATGTCATTTCTAGTCTAATTACCACCACCGCCGACGTCGTGCTGGTGATGGACGAGACGGGGCTGATTGAAGACGCCGCATTTGCCAACGAAGAGTTGCTCAAGATTGGTCAAGCCCATTGGATTGGCAAACCCTGGGGGCAAACGGTCACTGAGGAAAGCAAGAACAAAGTTAACGCCCTGCTCCGAGACATGGACGGCCACAAGAACACCAAGTGGCGCCAACTGAACCAATGGGCCGAAAACGGCACCGACCTGCCACTGTCCTATTCGGTCATCACCGTGCCATCGGGTCAAAAAGACGGTCGTGTGCGTGCCTTGGCGTTTGGTCGCGATCTACGTCCCCAAGCAGCACTTCAACAGAAAGTGCTCAATGCGCAACGCGCCATGGAGCGCGACTACTGGCACCTTAAAAACGTTGAAACGCGTTACCGCTTGTTGTTTCAGGTTTCCTCTGAGGCCATGCTCATCCTCAATGCAGACACCGCAAAGTTAGAAGACAGTAACCCTGCTGCGTTTGAACTGTTGGGCGGCGACCTGCACAAATCAGGCTGGTCTATTGCGTCCAGTTTGGACAAACCCAGTTCAACAGCCTTCAACAAGGCATTTACAGAACTTCTCGCCACCGGCCAATCTGACCCTGTCGCCTTGACCTTACCTCAAGGGGGCATCAAAGCACTCGCCCATATTTCGCTTTTCAGACAAGAAAAGTCGTCTCACTTTCTCATTCGCCTTCTTCCAAACCAGACGCGCCCCGCTTTGTCTGCCAACAACCAAACACGGCAGTTGTTGTCTGAGGTCATGGAAAGCGCACCCGATGCTTTGGTTGTCACCGACCTGAATGGCATTGTTCTGTCGGCCAATCGCTCCTTTTTACAATTGGCGCAAGTCAGCAACGAGGCCCTGATTCAAGGCGAGCCTCTAGACCGATGGCTGGGTCGGGCTGGCGTTGACATGAAAGTCTTGCTGTCAAACTTGAAGCAGCGCGATGTGGTCAGGTTGTTTGCCACCCGCATGCGGGGCGATCTTGGCTCTGCCACTGACGTTGAAATTTCGGCAGTGTCCGTTTCCAGTGGTGAGCAACCCTGTTTGGGTTTTACCATCCGAGACATCAGCTTGCGTCTGGGCGTAGAGGCCAAATCCAGCAACGACGTCTTCAGATCCAAAGGTCAAATGACCGAACTGGTTGGCCGCGTGCCTCTCAAAGACATTGTGAGCGAAACCACCGACCTGATCGAGCAAATGTGCATCGAAGCGGCACTGGAACTCACTGGTGACAACCGGTCTTCAGCCGCAGAGATGCTCGGCCTTTCACGTCAAAGCTTGTACGTCAAGCTGCGGCGTTTTGGCATCAATGTGCCGGACAACGAGCCCGAAACCTGATCGAAACCTGAGCTTCTTTATTTCAGTGAGGCGCATTTCCCACAGCGCCGTCAGTGGAAACCATAGGATGTGTAAATTTAACTTGACACTCACATGTGTCATGGGTAAAACCACTTCTTATGGCATTTCCCCAACTCTCCGCAGTCACTGAACTCTTCAAGCCCATCACTTGGTTCCCACCCATGTGGGCGTTTGCTTGCGGCGTGATCGCCTCGGGGGTCTCGATGGACGGCAAATGGTTGTTGGCGGCCATTGGCGTTGCATTGGCGGGTCCGTTCGTGTGCGCCACCAGCCAAGCGGTGAACGATTGGTTTGACCGCCATGTCGACGCCATCAACGAACCCCAACGCCCGATTCCCTCGGGACGCATGCCTGGCCGGTGGGGCTTGTACATCGCCGTGGTGTGGACCTTGGTTTCATTGGCTGTGGCAAGCTTGTTAGGCCCTTGGGGCTTTGGAGCCGCAGTGGTCGGGTTGATCTTGGCTTGGGCCTACAGCGCACCACCCTTTCGCTTGAAAGAAAACGGTTGGTGGGGTAATGCAGCATGCGGGATTAGCTACGAGGGCATTGCATGGACCACGGGCGCAGCCGTCATGGCAGGCGGACAAATGCCCGACAAACGCTCCTTGCTGTTGGCCTTTTTGTACAGCATTGGCACCCACGGCATCATGACTTTGAATGACTTCAAAGCAGTCCAAGGCGATCGCGAAATGGGTGTGCGCTCGCTGCCAGTGCAATTGGGCGTTCAATCGGCGGCGGGTGTGGCTTGCTGGTTCATGGGCTTGCCGCAAGTGGTGGTGATCATTTTGCTGTTTGCGTGGGCTTGTCCTGCTCAAGCTTTGGCAGTGCTTGTGCTGTTGGGCATTCAGCTCTTGATGATGGATTATTTTTTAACGCGTGTGGTTCAGCGCGCACTTTGGTACAGCGGTTTTGGTGTGCCGTTTTTTGTCGTCGGCATGATGGTCAGTGCTTTTGCGCTGCGCGGTTTAATTTCTTAAGGTGATGACATGAGCTCCATAGAAACTTTCGATGTGGTGGTGGTGGGCGGGGGTCCTGCAGGCGCCACGGCAGCGCACACCTTGGCCAAACGAGGACACTCGGTTTTGTTGCTTGACAGAGCTGGCCGCATCAAGCCTTGCGGCGGCGCCATACCACCGCGTCTCATCAAGGACTATGAAATTCCAGACCATTTGCTGGTGGCCAAAGCCAAATCTGCGCGCATGATTGCACCCAGCAACCATGGCGTTGACATTCCGATCGACAACGGCTTTGTGGGCATGGTTGACCGCGCTGAATTTGACGAATGGTTGCGCGTACGCGCCGCCAATGCAGGCGCTGTGAGGCGCATTGGTACCTTTGAAAAATTAACACGCGACGAAGACGGTGTGAGCATCTTGCATTTTGAAGCACGTGAGCACCAACAACGTGGCGGCGGTAAACCCGCGATGGTGAAGGCGCGCACCATCATTGGTGCTGATGGCGCCAAATCCCAAGTCGCTAGGCATGCTGGCGTAACAGGCGCTTCCGAAACACAATATGTGTTTGCTTACCACGAGATTGTGAAAGCTCCTGTCGTCAAGCCTGCCGGCTATGACGATACTCGCTGTGACGTGTATTACCAAGGCAAGTTGTCGCCTGACTTTTATGGCTGGGTGTTTCCCCATGGCGACACCCTGAGCATTGGCACAGGCAGTGCTGACAAAGGTTTTTCGTTGCGCAATGCAGTAGGCGAGCTGCGAAACGCATCGGGTTTAGGCAACAGCGAAGTGCTTAGGCGCGAAGGCGCGCCCTTGCCCATGAAGCCTTTGAAGAAATGGGACAACAACCGGGACGTGGTGTTGGCTGGCGACGCCGCTGGCGTGGTGGCGCCAGCTTCGGGCGAGGGCATTTACTACGCCATGTACAGCGGCGAATTGGCCGCCTATGCAGTAGAAAAAGTTTTGCACACAGGCGAGGCCAAAAATTTGCAAATGGCACGCAAACAATTTATGAAAGAGCATGGCACGGTGTTCACGGTGCTGGGCATCATGCAATGGTTTTGGTACAGCAGCGAGAAGCGGCGCGAACGCTTTGTCAAAATTTGCGAAGACCGCGACGTGCAGCAACTCACATTTGAGTCGTACATGAACAAGAAATTGGTGCGTCAAAAACCCATGGCCCACGTGCGCATTTTCTTCAAAGACATGGCGCACTTGTTGGGCATGGCGAAAGTGTGAACCTCGAAGACATCTATCAATCGCCCTTGGTGGTTGACATTGCCATTGGCTTCATTGTTTTAGAAACCGCCTGGTTGTGGGGGGTGCAACGAGTCACAGGGCGCGGCTTGATGGTTCAAGATGTTTTACTCACCATCCTCTCGGGCTTGTCACTCATGCTGGCGCTGCGCTGCGCACTCACACCTGGGCTTTGGCCGGGCATGGCTTTGTTTTTAATCACCGCCGGCTTGGCCCACGGGGCAGATTTGCGAGCACGTGGCCGATCAAAAGCGCTAGAGCAAGACAATCAAGATGAGCACTGAGGTCAGAACAGGTTCGCAACGACGCCAACGAGTCTTGGTATTGGGGGCCACAGGCACGATGGGCCAAGCCGCCGTAAAGTCTTTGCTGCGGGAAGGCCACGAGGTGGTGTGCTTTGTTCGCGCCAAGGCGGGTGTCAACGGCAAACTCACATTGCAAGATTGGCAGGCCAAATTGCCTGGTGCCATTTTTCGCACAGGCGATGTGACGAACTTAAAGTCACTCACTCAGGATGGTTTTGCAGGGGAGCACTTTGACACGCTCATGTCGTGTTTGGCCTCCCGCACTGGTCATCCCCAAGATGCTTGGGCCATTGACCACGCCGCAAACATGCTGGCCTTGCAAGTGGCCAAATCTTCCGGGGTACAACACTTTGTGCTGCTGTCAGCCATTTGCGTGCAAAAGCCTTTGCTCGCGTTTCAGCATGCCAAATTGGCTTTTGAAAACGCCTTGGTGAATTCAGGCATGCGCTATAGCATCGTGCGGCCCACCGCATTTTTCAAATCCTTGTGCGGTCAAATTGAACGGGTTCGCAAAGGCAAATCCTTTTTGTTGTTTGGCGATGGCCAACTGACGGCTTGCAAACCCATCAGCGACCCAGATCTGGGCGACTACTTAGCGCAATGCGTGACCGACCCTGCGCTGCACAATCGAATTCTGCCCATTGGTGGGCCAGGCCCCGCCATCACGCCCTTGCAGCAAGGGGAACACTTGTTTTCATTGTTAGGCCAAACCCCCAGGTACAGCCATGTGCCAGTCAAAGTGATGGATGTCATCATTGGTGCCTTGTCTTTCTTAGGCCACTTGATACCCACTTTGGCCGACAAAGCCGAATTGGCCCGCATTGGCAGGTATTACGCCACGGAGTCCATGCTGGTCTGGAACGAAGTACAAGGCCGCTACGATGCCGACGCCACGCCCGCAACGGGTCAAGAGACGCTTTGGGATTGCTACCAGGCTTTGGTGAGCGGCAAAACCTCCTTGGAACGCGGCGATCACGCGGTTTTTTGAGCCTGCCCACGACAGACTGCGCTTCTTTAGTGATAATCGAGGGTTTTGTCTGACACCTCGATTTTGAACGCACCCCACGCCCCCGCAAGTCTCACTGAACTGGAAGCTGCCAGGGAAAAAGTTCGCCTGCTGGAAGCCGCCTTGGCCACTGCGCGACACGCAGCGGGCATCACACCCCCAGACGCATTGCAGGACGGGGCCTATCTGGCCAGTGCCCTTCGCCAAACGCACATCAGTGTTCGAGGCGCCCGAACCCACAACCTCAAAAACATTGACCTGGACATTCCGCGCAACCAATTGGTGGTCATCACTGGCCTGAGCGGTTCTGGCAAATCGAGTTTGGCCTTTGACACTTTGTATGCCGAAGGTCAGCGCCGGTACGTGGAAAGCTTGTCGGCTTATGCGCGCCAGTTTTTGCAATTGATGGACAAGCCCGATGTCGATTTGATCGAGGGCCTGTCGCCCGCCATCTCCATTGAACAAAAAGCCACCAGCCACAACCCTCGCTCTACCGTGGGCACGGTGACCGAAATCCACGACTACTTGCGCTTGTTGTTTGCACGCGCTGGAACACCTTATTGCCCAGATCACAACTTGGCGCTGCAAGCGCAAACAGTGAGTCAAATGGTCGACGCCGTATTGCAATTGCCCGAAGACACGCGGCTCATGATCGTGGCACCCATTGCGCGCGAACGCAAAGGCGAGTTTGAAAAAGTTTTTGAGCAAATGCAAGCGCTGGGTTATGTGCGCTTTCGCATCAATGATCAAACTTACGAAGTGGAAGATTTGCCCACACTCAAGAAAACCGAAAAACACGACATTGATGTGGTGGTCGATCGCCTCAAAATTCGCCACGAAGCTGAAGTCCCTGCGCGAGATGCACTGCGCCAGCGCATTGCCGAAAGTTTTGAGGCCGCATTGCGATTGGCAGAACAACGCGCTGTGGCCATTGAAATGGACACCGGCAAAGAACACCTTTTCAACGCCAAGTTTGCATGCCCCGTTTGCCATTACTCAATTGCTGAACTAGAGCCACGCTTGTTTTCATTCAACTCGCCCATGGGCGCTTGCACCACGTGCGATGGCTTGGGCACCACCGAAGTCTTTGACATTGACCGCGTGGTGGCCTTTCCCTCCTTGAGCTTGGCCAGTGGCGCCATCAAGGGCTGGGACCGGCGCAATGGTTTTTACTTCAGCATGCTGGAAAGCTTGGCCAAACATTACGCGTTTGATGTGGAGGCCCCTTTCGAATCTCTGCCAGATGCTGTGCGTCACAGCATCTTGTGGGGCTCTGGCGAAGAAGACATCAAGTTCAGTTACATCATGGAGTCGGGCGCGTCCAAGGGCAAGAAGGTTTCGAAGAAGCACCCCTTCGAAGGCATCATTCCCAACCTGACACGCCGCTACAAAGAGACCGACTCCAGTGTGGTGCGCGAAGACTTGGCGCGCCTGCGAAGCCACCATGCTTGCGCAGATTGCAAGGGCACACGACTGCGCCGTGAAGCGCGCCATGTGCGGGTGGGCGAAGGGGCTCAAGCGCGCGCTATTTATGAAGTCAACCACGTCACTTTGGGTGAAGCGCAAACTTACTTTCAAAGCTTGAAACTGCACGGCGCCAAAGCCGAAATCGCCGACAAGGTGGTGTCTGAAATTGGCTCGCGCTTGAAGTTCTTGAACGATGTCGGTCTGAACTATCTCAGCCTTGACCGAAGTGCCGACACCTTGTCGGGCGGTGAATCACAACGCATTCGCTTGGCCAGCCAAATTGGTTCAGGCCTGACGGGGGTGATGTATGTGCTGGACGAGCCCAGCATTGGATTGCACCAGCGCGACAACGACCGCCTCATTGGCACGCTGAAACATTTGCGCGACATTGGCAACAGCGTGCTGGTGGTGGAGCACGATGAAGACATGATCCGCATTGCCGACCATGTGATTGACATGGGACCCGGAGCGGGTGTGCATGGCGGCCGCGTCATGGCGCAAGGCACCTGTGCCGATATTTTGCAAGCCCCCGATTCATTGACCGGTCAATATTTGTCGGGCCGCAAAGCCATTGAAGTGCCGGCCAAGCGCCATGCGCCGGGCAAAGACTTTATTGAAATTGTGGGCGCACAAGGCCACAATTTAAAAAACGTGCGTGCGGCTTTCCCCGTTGGGCTTCTCACCTGCGTAACAGGTGTCTCCGGCTCAGGCAAGTCCACCTTGGTGAATGAAACTTTGTACACCGCAGCCGCGCGCAGCATCCACCGCGCCCACGACGAAGCTGCAGCGCATGAAGATATTTTGGGTCTTTACCATTTCGACAAGGTCATCAACGTCGACCAATCTCCCATTGGCCGCACACCGCGCAGCAACCCCGCCACTTACACCGGCATGTTCACACACATTCGCGACCTCATGACCGAAGTGCCTGCGGCGCGGGAGCGCGGTTATGGCCCAGGTCGCTTCAGCTTTAACGTCAGCGCTTCCAACGGCGGCGGACGCTGCGAAGCGTGTCAAGGCGACGGCATGGTGAAAGTAGAAATGCACTTCTTGCCCGATGTGTATGTGCCTTGCGATGTCTGCCACTGCCAACGCTACAACCGCGAAACTTTGGAGATTTTGTACAAGGGCAAAAATATTGCCCAGATGCTGGACATGACCGTTGAAGCGGCGCATGCGTTCTTCAATGCGGTGCCCGCCATTGCTCGCAAACTGCAAACTTTGCTGGATGTCGGTTTGAGTTACATCCGCTTAGGTCAAGCCGCCACCACCTTGTCGGGTGGTGAAGCACAGCGTGTGAAATTGGCTTTGGAATTGTCCAAGCGCGACACGGGTCGCACGCTCTACATCTTGGACGAACCCACCACGGGTTTGCACTTTGCCGACATTGCGTTGTTGCTCAAAGTCTTGCACCAGCTGCGCGATGCAGGCAACACCATCGTGGTGATTGAACACAACCTCGATGTGATCAAAACGGCCGATTGGTTGATCGACATGGGGCCAGAAGGTGGCTCAGGGGGCGGCACCGTGGTGGGCGTGGGCACGCCCGAAACGCTGGCGCAAAATCCGGCCAGCTTTACCGGCCGTTACTTGAAGCGCTTGCTGGCAAAAGCAGCCTGAACGCATTGGCAACAGCGCGCAGCATCGCTTCAGCTTTGCGCAGCAGCTCTCAAAACATCCCGTGTTCGCATGGCTTCTTGGCGTGCGGCTTGCGCAAAATCATCACCCGATGACGCATACAAAATGGCCCGCGACGAACTCACAATGACCGCACCGGTGGTAGCGCCGTGGCTGTGCCGATAACCCGCCTTGATGGTGGCCACAGCGTCGCCGCCTTGGGCGCCCACACCGGGAATGAGCAAAGGCAAGGTGGGCGCCAAACTTCGCACACGTTCAATTTCAGCGGGGTAGGTGGCACCCACCACCAAACCCAATTGGCCATTGAGATTCCACGGACCTTGCGCCAGCTTGGCGATGTGCTCGTACATCAAGGGCTGGCCAGCCACTGAAGCCAAGCGCTGGTTCTGCAGATCGTCACCGCCTGGGTTAGACGTGCGGCACAACAAAAAAGCACCTTTGTCATGGTGCTTCAAATACGGCTGCACAGAGTCAAAGCCCATGAAGGGCGACAGCGTGACCGCGTCGGCGCCATAGCGCTCAAAGGCTTCGATGGCATATTGCTCTGCGGTGGCACCTATGTCGCCGCGCTTGGCATCCAAAATAACCGGCACGTGCGGCGCGTTGCGGCGCATGTGCGCCATGAGTTTTTCCAATTGATCTTCGGCGCGGTGCGCAGCAAAGTAAGCAATTTGGGGCTTGAAGGCAAGGGCCAAGTCGGCGGTGGCATCGACAACCTGCGCGCAAAAATCATAAATCTTGCCAGCGTCGCCCTTCATGTTCGCAGGAAATTTGCCGGGTTCTGGGTCGAGGCCCACACACAACAAGGAGCCGTTTTGGCGCTCGGCGCCTTGCAAGAGTTCTAAGAATGTCATGACCCGATTTTATAGGGTCATGCAAGTTCAAGCGAGGGTGTCACCGCAATTTGCTCATCAGCATGGGCTGCTCAATTTGGCGGCCAAACATAAGTCCGCCCAAGCTTTGGCTTTGTCCGCCTGATTGCGCAACAAGTATGAAGGGGGATAGGTGACCACCACGGGCACGCCGTTAAAACTTTTAACTTCTGACCTTAATTTACCCAGAGGTTCTGAGCTTTGAAGCAAGGCCAAGGCAGCCGTTCTGCCCATGGCCACAATCACATTGGGTTGCACCAAGGCCACTTGCCTGGCCAAATAAACAGCGCAGTGCGACACCTCCAATTGGCTGGCATTGCGGCCAGAAGGGGTTCGGCATTTCAGCGCGTGTGTTAAATAAACGTCGCTGCGCGTCAGGCTCAGTGCCTTCAGCATGTTGTCTAGCAACTGACCTGCAGGCCCGGCAAAGCTGATGCCTTCTTTGTCTTCATCTTCGCCAGGGGCGTCGCCCACCAACATCCAACTGGCGCATGGAAGCCCTTCACCCAAAATGGCTTGCTGACGCCCTTGACACAAACCACATCCCGCGCAGCCCGCAACGGCAGACCTCAGTGCGGGCCAATCCATGTCGGGAATGCCTTCAGGCAAGTTGCCCATGTCAACCACGGGGACCGAAACAAGTTGCGGGGATGCTGTCTCTGAGTCAGGCTTGGGAGGTTTTGTACCTTCTGCAGGAGATCCAGCCTGAGCGGTGGTGAATCTAGCTTCTGACTTGGGCATCCAAACGCGCACGCCCATTTCGGCCAACATGGCGCGTTGGCGCTCGTCCAAATCAAAGCGGGTGTCCAAGGGGTTTTCTGTTGTCATCAGACGTGAGTTTAACGGGGTGCTTCCGCCGACAAAAATGGGGCGGACACAGGCTGCGAACCAAGCGCTGAAATGGCCATGCGCATGACCACCGCCGATTCTCTGGCGGTGCGGCTGGCGGGGTAGTAGTCTTTTCTCAAACCCACTTGCTGAAAGCCAAAGGCGTTGTAAAGCTTTAAAGCGCGCTCATTGCTTTGGCGAACTTCCAGCCACAAGTGCAAGGCGCCTTGCTGCTGCGACCACAGCAGAAGCCATTGCATCAAACAGCGCGCCCAACCTTGGCGTTGGAAATCTGGCGCTACCGTGATGTTCAGCAAATGCACTTCGTCGATCACCTGCATGGCCACCAAATAGCCCACCAGGCTATCGCCTGCCATCAGCTTAAAGGCCGCATTGCCCGCTTTCAATGCGTCTTTGAAATTGCCCAGGGTCCAGGGGTGGCTGTATGCCGCCTGTTCAATGGCCACCACCCTGTCGAGATCGGTCTCGGACATCACCAGCAACTGCACCTGCACCTGCACATTGGGCGCGACTGCTGGCTGGCATGCTGCAGGCCACGCTGTCATGGGCTTTCACACCCCTTGTTGTCTACCTGAGCTAAAAGTGCTTGCTCGGCTTTCTCGGCTTTGATGAGCTCGCGTTCAACCGTGGTTTGGGCCACTTTGTTGCGAATGTAGATGGGCTGTACCTGCTCAGGCTCAACCGCCAGACCCTTTTGCCACAAGGCGGGGGCCAGTTGAAGCAAAGCCTTGGCATGGGGCATGGCCGAGATGCAAATGACCTCCGTTTTGGCCGCTGTTTCGAAGCCTGTTGCGGAGCCCTTCAGCGTGCTCAAGCTGTCTAAATTCACACGATCTTTGTAGACCTCAAGACCATTGCCCGCCAGCACAAGGTGTCGTCCCATGTGCTTACAGAGGGTTTGAACAGCCACCTCTGGCGAGCTGACTTGCAAGGGAATCATCGATTGCCATTGCTGGGCATGGGCATGCCATTCATAAGCGCCTGCATAAACCTCGCTCATGCGCGCGTCCATGATGACGCCGACTTGAAAACTTTGCTGACCGATGCGGGCCGACGCCGCCAGTTGAGTCCTTGCGTCTTCAGCAACTACCATGAGCGTATCGACCGCGATGACTTTCAAGTGAGCGCCCAATGCCAAACCTTGGGCCACGGCGCAAGCTGTGCGCAGGCCCGTGAACGAGCCAGGCCCCTGCCCAATCACCAAGGCCGTTAAATCGCTCAACTGAAGCATGGCTTGACTGAGCAAGTTTTGAATCACAGGAATCAATTGGGCCGAGGCGTTGGCACCGCCTATCCCGTGATGCCCCCATGTTTGAGTGCCATCACTCAGGGCCACCGACATCATGTCGGTGCTGGTGTCAAAGGCCAAAAACTTCAAAGTCGTCATGGCGGCATGTTTAAGCTTTAACGGCAGCTTGACGCACGCCTAACAAAATACCGCAGGTGACCAAGACCAAGCCCGCTGCCAAATTCCAAGACAAAGGCTCGCCCAACACCACCACCGCACCAAAGGCCGACAAGCCCGGAACCAAGGCCGTAATCATGGTGGACTTGACGGGGCCAAAAGAGCGAATCATTTGTGTGAAGCTGATGCCAGAAATGACCACCGAACCCACGCCTTGAAAGGAAGCTTGTAACAATATTTCTGTCCAAGATGCTTCTGTCAAGTGACTGGACAAAACACCCAAACTCACCATCAACACAAACAAGGGTACAAAGCTGACGAAAGCAAATGCAATGATGGCCATGGTGGCGCGCACTGCATCCAAGCCAAATTTTCGCACCGTGACGCTGTAGGCGGCCCAACAAATGGAGGCCGACATGAACAGCACATCGCCACGCCAAACTTCTCCGCCTTCAAAGGCTTTGAGCAAACTCAAGCCGCCCACCAACATGTCTCCCAACAAGATCAGCCCCAAGCCCAATGCGCGGTGGAGGCCAATGTGTTCACTCAAAAAAACCCACATCAACAAGGTGGTCCAAAGGGGCAAACTGCCAGGCAGCAAGACTGATGCGTGCGCGGCCGGCGCAAAGAAAAACCCCATGTACACCAACAAAGCAAACATCAAGCCGCCAAAAAAACCGGCTTGAACAGTCACCCTGAGCGGCAAAGGTGACAAGCCCCCGAGCGAGCCCACAGCCTGCCCTTGTTGTCGGGGAACACGCATGAGCCACCACGCCCAAGGCAAAAGCACCAGGCTAGCGCCCACAATGCGCAAAAAGGCAATGTCCAAGGGCAACAACACATGTGAGGCCGAGGCCCTGGCCACCACGATGAATGACGCCCACAATAAAACGGTTGTGAGAGCCGCCAAGCGGCCGATGGTTTGAGGGGTTAAATGCATGTGCCAATGATACGGCCTGCTTTGCTAGACTTCGCTCATGGCCCAATTGACATACCCACTTCTGAGAATTTTTGCCAGTGCATGGCTCATGCTGTGCTTTGAAAAGCCAGCCCAGGCCCTTGACAAAGTGAATGTCCCCAAAGACGTCTCAGCGGCCTTTCAGCAAGCCAATGTGCCTTTGAGTTCGGTCAGCATCATGATCAAGCCTCTGCCAGCAGGGGGGCTTGTCAACCGGGCCGAAGCCAAACCCAGACTGTCACATCGCGCCAGTGTCGACATGAACCCCGCTTCAGTCATGAAGCTCATCACCACTTCAGCGGGCCTGGCCATTTTGGGACCCAACTTCACTTGGCGCAACGGCATTTGGACCGACGGCCCTGTTGTCAATGGCGTGCTGCAAGGCAACCTTTATTTCAAAGGCAGTGGCGATCCCAAGCTGGTGGTGGAACGGGTTCAAGTTTTGTTGCAAGAGCTCATGGCAAAGGGGCTGATGGAGGTCAGAGGCGACATTGTTTTGGACGGCAGCGTGTTTGAGCTGACGGCCAAAAGTCCTGCCGCCTTTGACGATGAACCGCTTCGTCCTTACAACGTTGCGCCGCAAGGCTTGTTGTTGAACTTCAATGCCATGCTGTTCAAGTTTTCGCCCGATCCTGCGCTGGGTGTGGTGAAGATTGAAAGTGAACCGCCCTTGGCCAACATGCAATGGCCTTCGACTGCGCCCTTGAGTGCCGGCCCCTGCCAAGACTGGCGAGGCCAATTGCGCGGCGACTTTTCAAAGCCAGACAGCGTTCAATTTCTGGGTGCTTACCCTGCTGCCTGTGGCGAGCAAAAGTGGCCTGTGGCTTATGTTCAGCCCATGACCTTTGGGCCGCGCATGGTTCAAGCCATCTGGGCTCAGGCGGGCGGGAAACTAAAGGGTCACGTACGCAACGGAAAAATACCGGCCCAAGCCACGCTGTGGCATGAAGCGGCGTCTTTGCCCTTGTTGGACATCGTGGCTGACATCAATAAGTTCTCCAACAACGTGATGGCGCAGCAATTGTTTCTCACCTTGTCTAGCCAACCAGGACCGGGCAATTTTGAGGCATCACGAAGCGTGGTCTTGCGGTGGTGGCAACAGCAATTTCCAACGCATGCCTTGCCCGTTCTCGACAATGGATCGGGTCTGTCTCGTGAAGAGCGCAGCAACGCCTTGGCTCTGGCGGCATTGCTTGAATGGGCGGCCCAAAGTCCCATTGGAGCCGCACTGCACAACTCCTTGGCCATCGCAGGCGTGGATGGCACGGTCGCCAGATTGAAAGACCGTCAACCCAAGGCCTTGGCGATTGGCCGCGCTTACCTCAAATCAGGCAGCCTTCGCGATGTCGCATCCTTGGCCGGTTATGTCGATGGCTTGAGTGGCCAACGTTATGTGTTTGTGGTGGTGGTGAACCATCCGAATGCGAATGCAGCACGACCCGCTTTTGACAAGCTTTTAGAATGGACCGTGAATGACCAAAAGAGCTGAAGGACTCAGCATGCACTTGCAAGCAAGTAGGCTTTGTTAGGCTGCCGCACGCTTTAACCTGTCGCGCACGCCTTCCCATTCAGGCAAATCGGGCGGGGTCTCAATCCAAATGTTGCGCACGCCCCGCGCATCAAAGTCACGCAGCACACTGAACAACTGCTGCGCAGCCAAGTCTGCTTGCTTGGGTATGCCGCGCCACAAGAAGCCAGCCCCCATCAATTCGGTAGCGGGTTTTTCGAAAGACCACAAAGCCAGGTTTTGGGTGTGTGGGCCCAGTGCTTCTAAAGCTTGGCGCCACTCAGTGGCACTCATCAAGCGAACTTTGGCAGCAGGCGCGTAGTGCGACGCCAGGGTACCTGACGCGCGGGGCGATTCAGTTTGGAGCGCTGTTGGATGGGCCAACTTCAAACCACATGCGACCTCAATTTGAGCTCGGCTAATTTGGCCGGGTCGCAACAAGACGGGCACACCGCGCGTGCAGTCCACAATGGTAGATTCAATGCCAACATGGCACGCACCGCCATCCAATATCAACAAGTCTTGGCCCAATTCAGACTGCACATGCGCGGCGGTGGTCGGGCTCACACGGCCAAACATGTTGGCGCTGGGTGCAGCCAAGCCCCACACCCCTTTGAGGGCACATGCTTGCAGCACCTCAAGCGCCACAGGGTGCGAAGGGCAACGCAGACCCACGGAGTTTTGACCCCCGGCGGCCGCGGCGGCCTGGCCCGCTTTGCGTGGCAAGATGAGCGTGAGAGGACCTGGCCAAAATTGCGACATCAGTTGATTCGCAAACGCAGGCACATCGCTGGCAAAATGCGCCACCGAATCGGCAGATGCCACATGCACAATCAAAGGATGATTGGCAGGCCTGCCTTTGGTTTTGAATATCTTGGCCACCGCATTTTCATTGCGCGCGTCGGCCGCCAAGCCATACACAGTTTCGGTGGGCAAACCCAAGAGCTCGCCGGCACACAAAGCATTAACCGCTTGCTGCACATGGGCGGGAAGCGTTCCGGAAATGATCATGGATGTATGGGAGTGAGTGAGCCTGAGGGCAATTAAAAAGCCTCGATGCCCAAAATGGCCGCCGCCTTCAAGGCCACATCGCGAACCTGTTTGACACTCGCCCCTGTCACATTCAGGTGTCCCATCTTGCGTGCTTTGCGTGCCTCTGTTTTGCCATACAAATGCAAATGTGTGCCTGGCAAAGCCAACACAGCCGCCCAATCGGGCTCGCGTTGAACATGCTGGGCATCCAACCAAAGATCACCCAACAGATTGAGCATGATGGCAGCGCTGTGTTGGCGGGGCTGCGTGAGGGGCAGGCCGGCCAAGGTACGGACCTGTAATTCAAATTGTGATACGTCACAGGCATTGAGCGTGTAGTGCCCACTGTTGTGCGGACGCGGCGCCATTTCATTGACCACCAGGCTGCCATCTTGCAGCGCAAAAAACTCCACGCACAAAACCCCCACATACCCAACGCCCTGCGCAATGGCGCGCGCGGCGGTGATGGCTTGTGATTGCAAGGCCTTAGGCAAGTGCCCTTCAAAAACCTCGGTGACAGCCAAGATGCCTTCGCGGTGCAAATTGCGTTGCACTGGAAAGTGAACCATATGCCCGTCGTGCCCGCGCGCCACAATGACTGAGCACTCCAGTGCCAAGGGCAGCATCTTTTCAAGCACACACGGCACCTGCTTCAAGTCTTGCCAAGCAGCTCGCAATGCATCAGCGTCTTTCACCCGCACTTGACCTTTGCCGTCGTAACCCATGCGGCTGGTTTTTAAAATACCCGGCAGCAAATCTAGCGCTGAAGCAGCCTCCAATTGCGCGGGAGAGTCGATCACGGCATAGGGCGCACATGGCACACCATACTTTACAAAATGCGCTTTTTCTGCAGCCCGGTCTTGTGCAATGGCCACGGCATCGGCACCGGGGTAGACCGGACGGTGCAAGGCCAATTCGCGCAGCGCAGGCGCAGGTACATTTTCAAATTCGGTGGTAACGGCCGTGCTGCATGCCACCAATTGCTTCAGGCCTTCGGGATCGGTATAGGCGGTTTGAATGTGATGGTGGCTCACGCGCCCAGCGGGGCTTTGGGCATCGGGGTCAAGCACGGCTGTGAAATAGCCCATGCTTTGGGCGGCATGAACAAACATGCGGCCCAATTGGCCGCCACCCATCACGCCCAAGGTGCGCGGCTGTTCAGCCTGCAAATCTTCGAACATGCGGCTCACAAAGTGCCTGCTTGCGGCAAGGCCCGAGACTTGGCCTCAGCGCTTTGGTCTTTTCTAAATTGCTGGAGTTTGGCCTGCAAAGCGGGGTCGTTTTGGGCCAGGATAGACACCGCAAACAAAGCTGCGTTGGCAGCACCCGCGGCACCAATGGCGAACGTGGCCACAGGCACCCCTTTGGGCATTTGAACAATGCTGTACAAAGAGTCTAGGCCTTGTAAGTGCTTGCTAGGCACGGGCACGCCCAAAACCGGCACCACTGTTTTAGCCGCCAACATGCCAGGCAAATGCGCCGCGCCACCTGCACCCGCAATGATGGCCATCAGACCGCGAACCAAGGCCGTTTCGGCATAAGTGAACATTTCATCCGGCATTCTGTGGGCAGAAACCACCTGCAAATCGTGATCGACACCAAAGTGTTGGAGAATCTGCACTGCGTGTTGCATCGTGTCCCAGTCTGAACTGGATCCCATGACCACGCCAATGCGAGTTTTGGCTTTGGCTGCTGTGTTTGGCATGTTTGGCTTTAATGAAGCGTTAAAGAAAATTGTCTCAACTGAATTTCAGTTGAATCCTTGAATTTTAAGGTTTAGGCCATAGGTCTGGTAAATATGATTGATGTCACCGTAGAAACTTTTGAAGCCGAGGTCATTTCGGCCTCCATGACCACCCCTGTGTTGGTCGACTTTTGGGCCCCTTGGTGCGGCCCCTGCAAAACCTTGGGCCCGCTTCTGGAAAAGATGGAAGTTGCCTACGGTGGTCGCTTCAAGTTGGTCAAAATTGACTCCGACCAAGAGCAGCAGTTGGCCGCGGCCTTTGGCATCAAAAGCATCCCCACCTGTGTGTTGCTTAAAAACGGCCAGCCCGTAGACGGCTTTATGGGCGCGGTACCCGAAGGTAAATTGCGCGAATTTCTCGACAAACATGTGCCCGGTGAAAACGAGGTTTTGGCCGCTACAGACGTGCAAGAAGCCGAAGCTCTGATGGAATCGGGCGATCTAGAAACCGCGCAAGCCAAGTTGATGGAGGCCCTAGAAGCCAACCCCGACAACGACGACGCGCGCTTTGACTTGGTCAAGCTATTGATCAGCATGGGCCAACTGGAGATGGCCGCCTCGACGCTCAAGCCCTGCCTGTCCCAAATTCCCCTCAAACTGCGCTTTGAAGCCTTGAATCAGTGGCTGGCAGCCTTGACGTTTGTCAGCTCCGACCCTATGGGCCAGTGGCCATTGGAAAAGTTTGACCAACTCATTGCCGCCAACAAGCGCGACTTTGACGCGCGCTTTGCCAAAGCCCGGGTGCTGCTGGCCAGCGACGACTGGACGGGCGCCATGGACGAGCTCTTGGAGATCATCATGCGCGACAAAAAATGGAACGACGAAGCACCGCGCAAAACCATGGTGGGCATGTTGGAACTGCTCACACCGGCCACGCCCAAAGGCGGTGCCGATCACACTGGCAAATCGGCGGGGGGCATCGAGCTGATGGGCAAAAGTGCGGTTCAAGAAGACCCGCAAGCGGCCATGGTCTCGAGCTATCGGCGCAAGCTCAGCATGATGCTGAACTGATCAGCCTCCAAGCTGAACCCATGACCCTCAACGGGTGAGTCGCTGCAGAGCCTCTTCGTATTTAGCGGCTGTTTTTTCAATCACGTCACGGGGCAAACGCGGTGCCGGCGGTGTCTTGCTCCAAGGCTGGCCATTGACCAAGGCCTTGTCTAGCCAGTCGCGCAAAAACTGTTTGTCATAGCTGGGTGGGTTCTGGCCTTCCACATAGCTTTCGGCTGGCCAATAACGTGATGAATCGGGGGTGAGGACTTCGTCCATCAAGACCAAGGTGCCGTCGGCATCTAAGCCAAACTCAAATTTGGTGTCGGCAATGATGATGCCTTTTTCTGCGGCAATGGCGCTGGCCGCTTTGTAGATGGCAATGCTGATGTCTTTGATGCGGGTGGCCAAATCAAGGCCAATCATGTCGACTGTTTTTTCAAACGTGATGTTTTCGTCGTGATCGCCCACGGCGGCCTTGGCAGCGGGCGTGTAAATGGGTTCTGGCAATTTGCTGGCGTTCTTCAAACCGGCAGGCAGTTTGACGCCGCACACTTGTTGGCCTTCTTCGTATTCTTTCCAGCCACTGCCTGCCAAATAACCGCGCACCACGGCTTCCACAGGAATGGGCTTCAAGCGCTTGACCAACATCGAGCGACCTTGCACTTGCGCCACCTCTTCGGCGCTGACCACGCTTTCGGGTGCCTCACCGGTGAGGTGAATGGGGCAGAGGTTGAGGCCTTGGGGCCCGAGTTTGTCAAACCAGTACAAGGCCATTTGCGTCAGCAACACACCTTTGCCTGGAATAGGTTCACCCATGATGACGTCAAAAGCGCTGATGCGGTCGGAGGCCACCATCAGAATGCGATCGGTGCCCACGGCATAGTTGTCTCTCACTTTGCCACGCGCCAGCAAGGTGAGAGAGGTCAGGGCCGAGGTGTGTAATGCAGCAGTGTTCATGTTGCTGCAATTATCCTGCCAAATTCAGTGGACGACTTGCGCCAACTCACCCTTAGCGTACTTGGCAGCCACCACTTGCAAGCTTTGACCTTTGATTTTGGCGGCCTGTCCTTCGCAGCCAAACTCAATGTAACGCTGCTTGCAAATTTGCTTGGCCGCTTCGCGGGCGGGCTTGAGCCATTCGCGGGGGTCAAACTTCTCGGGATTTTGCGCCATGAATTTGCGCACGGCAGCGGTCATGGCCAAACGGATGTCGGTGTCGATGTTGATCTTGCGCACACCAAACTGAATGGCCTTTTGAATTTCTTCCACGGGCACGCCGTAGGTTTCTTTCATGTTGCCGCCAAACTCACGAATGATGGCCAACAAGTCTTGCGGCACGCTGGAAGAGCCGTGCATCACCAAGTGGGTGTTGGGGATGCGCTTGTGAATGGCTTGAATGCGGTCGATGGCCAAAATGTCGCCTGTGGGCTTGCGCGTGAATTTGTAAGCACCGTGGCTGGTGCCAATGGCAATGGCCAGGGCGTCGAGCTGCGTTCGTTTGACAAAATCGGCGGCTTGTTCTGGATCGGTTAGAAGCTGTTCGCGGGTCATGATGGCATCGGTGCCATGGCCGTCTTCTTTGTCGCCCTGCATGGTTTCCAATGAGCCCAAGCAACCCAGCTCACCTTCAACAGTGATGCCCAATTTGTGCGCCATGCTGACCACTTTTTGGGTGACTTCGAGGTTGTACTCGTAGCTGGCAATGGTTTTGCCGTCGGCCTCCAAGCTACCGTCCATCATGACCGAGCTGAAACCCAAATTGATGGCGCCTTGGCACACGTCGGGGTTTTGGCCGTGGTCTTGGTGCATCACCACTGGAATGTCGGGATACGACTCTACCGCGGCTTGAATGAGTAACTTTAAAAAGCCCTCACCGGCGTATTTGCGGGCGCCTGCCGAGGCTTGCATGATCACGGGCGCGCCAGTTTCCTTGGCCGCCTCCATGATGGCTTGGACTTGCTCCAAGTTGTTGACGTTGAAGGCTGGAATGCCGTAACCGTTTTCGGCGGCGTGGTCCAGCAATTCGCGCATAGAAACGAGTGCCATGATGAAAAATCCCGGAGAGTTAAAAATTCGGTGTAGAGATTCGGCTTGCCAAAGCGCCATCCATTTCAAACGGAAGATGTGCGGCATGGCGGGTGGATGTCCCGCCAGCATGTAACCGACTTGTTACTTCTTCGAATTTTATCAAAGCTTAGCACCCAAAGAAAACCCATTGGCGACTTCTTTCAGGGCGTGAGGATTTACTCAGCGCGAACCAGTTTGAGCAAATTGGTACCGCCTGGGGCGCCCATGGGCTCGCCGCAGGTAATGGCATAAATGTCGCCAGTGGCCACAATGCCGCGCACTTTCAAGTGTTTTTCGGCTTGTGCAAGGGCCGTGTCGCGGTCGGTGCTGGTGTCCATCAGGATGGGGCGCACGTTTCGGAACAAGGCCATTTTGCGCTGCGACACCACCTTGGTGGTGAGGGCGTAAATGGGGATTTTGACGCGGTGACGGCTCATCCATAGCGCGGTAGAGCCCGAGTCGGTGAGGGCCACAATGGCTTTGGCATTGAGGTGATGCGCCGTAAACAAGGCGCCCATGGCAATCGATTGATCGATGCGGCTGAACACTTGCCCACTGAAGTCGGCATCAAGTTCAAATTCTTCGGCGGCTTCGGCGGCCAAACAAATTTTGGCCATTTCCTTCACGGTTTCTAGAGGGTATTTGCCGGCCGCGGTTTCGGCGCTCAACATGACCGCATCGGTGCCATCGAGCACCGCGTTGGCCACGTCGCTCACTTCAGCACGAGTGGGTACCGGGTTGGTAATCATGCTTTCCATCATTTGAGTGGCTGTGATGACCACCTTGTCGTTGGCCCGCGCCAACTTGATCATGCGCTTTTGCAAGGCCGGCACCACCGCATTGCCCACCTCCACGGCCAAATCGCCACGCGCCACCATGATGCCGTCGCTGGCCATCAAAATTTCGAGCAAGCGGGGAATGGCTTCAGCCCGTTCAATTTTGGCAATCAGGCCGGGCTTGTGGTTGTATTCGGCTGCGGCCACATTGGCCAATTGCCGAGCCATTTCCATGTCGGTGGCGTTTTTGGGAAAGCTCACGGCCACATAGTCGGCTTGGAAGCTCATGGCTGTTTTGATGTCTTCCATGTCCTTGGCCGTCAGCGCGGGGGCTGTGAGGCCGCCACCCTGTTTGTTGATGCCTTTGTTGTTGGACAACTCGCCACCCAAATGGACCGTGGTGTTGACTTTTTCACCCACCACCGAATCGACGTTCAGCACAATCAGGCCATCATTCAACAACAAAACATCGCCTGCCTTGACATCGCGGGGCAACTCTTTGTAATCCAGCCCAACGCCCGTCAGGTCGCCCAATTCTGTGCGCGAGGCGTCCAACACAAACTGCGCGCCTGGCTCGAGCATCACTTTGCCCTCTGCAAATTTACCCACCCGGATTTTGGGGCCCTGCAAATCGGCCATGATGGCCACTTCGCGACCGGCGCGGCTGGCCGCTTCGCGCACCAAGCGCGCGCGGTCAATGTGGTCTTGGGCTTTGCCGTGGCTGAAGTTCAAGCGAACCACATTGACCCCTGCGCGGATCATGGCCTCTAACAAAGCAGGGTCGCTGGATGCAGGGCCGAGAGTGGCAACTATTTTGGTGGCGCGAGTGACCATGTGTGAAAGTCTCCATGTAATTTAGTTTCAATTTTCACACGAATTGGGTTACAAGGTTGTTACAAAATTTCAGTTGTCGCCTTTGATTCCCGCTTTTTCCACCACACGCGCCCATCGGCTCAACTCATTTTTCACCAAATCGTTCAAGCGCTCGGGCTTGCCACCTGCAATCACCAAGCCTTGCTTGGTCATCGTGTCTTTCACTTCGGGCAATTGCAACAAGGTGTTGATGTCTGCGTTGAGCTTGGCCACCACTTCGGGCGGTGTGCCCGCAGGCACAAACACGCCATACCAAGTTTCCACCACGCCATTGGCCACGCCCAGCTCTTTCAAGGTGGGCACATTGGGAAAGGCGGGAGAACGCTCAGGGCTCATCAAGGCCAACATGCGCAGGGTGCCATTTTGCAAATGCGGTGCCGCTGTTTGCAAAGCCACAATGCTGGCGTCCACATGGCCACCCATCAAATCGGTCAAGGCGCCCGCGGTTCCTTTGTAGGGCACATGCAAAAGCTTGACGTTGGTTTCTTGGGCCAACAATTCCATGGCCAAATGCTGAGGTGAGCCCGTGCCTGGTGAGGAGTAATTCAAAACGCCAGGCTGTTTTTTGGCAGACTCTTGAAAATCTTTGAAGGACTGAAGGCTGGACTTGCCGGACGTGGCCACACCCAAAGCACTGGTGCCCAACAAAATAACCGGCGTGAAGGCCTGCTGCGGATTAAAGGGCAGTTTGGGCATGAGGGCCGGAAAGGTGCCGTGCGCAGTGGCGGATACCAACACCGTGAGCCCATTGGGGGCGGCTTTGGCGGCCATCCCCGTACCGATCGCGCCACTCGCGCCGGCCTTGTTGTCGGTCACCACCGGCACCTTCCACTTCTCGGCCAGTTTGGGGCCCAACAAGCGCGCCATTAAATCGGCGCCCGTGCCAGTGGTAAAGGGTATCAACAGCGTGACGGGGCCTGAGGGATAAGGGCCAGCCGCTGCATTGTTTTGCGCCGAAGCGTTTTGCAGACCCATGACACTAAGGCCAATCAAAGCCGCCACCCCCCATGAGGTTTGGCGACGAATTTTGCTGAAGGGTTTGAAGGAGGTCATCCAGTTCTTTCTGTTCAATGCGTGCGCTTAAGCGTCAGCGAGGCAATTTGCTTTTCCAAACATTCCATGGACGCTCGACTTGGCCCGCATTGGTTTCGGCAGAATTGCGCGCCTCTGCTTCTGACAGGTACACAGGCCCACCCGCGCCCATGCCAAAACTCATGCGCATGGCCTCCGCTTGCAACTTGGCATTGCCTTCGGTGTAGTAAGCCCTAAACACCGCCAACTGAATGGAGTCGGCCACCACCACATTGCCATGACCCCTCAGCAAAGCCACGGTGTTGTCGCCCAGGGTATCGGCCAACGATTCGCCAATGCTCTGATTGCGAATGAGCATGTCGGAGGTCTCGCCCAAGGTGTCGCGAATTTCAAAGGTGGGCACGTTGCTGCCCAAGAAACCACTCATGTGGCAGATAGGACGCAGGCGTGCGCCCGTGACGCCAAATGGAATGATGGCGGGCGAATGACTGTGCACCACCGAATTGACATCGGGTCGTTTTTTGAAAATGGCGCTGTGAATGAATCGCTCCAAATAAGACTTGCGGCCTTGCGCGTCATGCACATCACCATTCAAATCACATTCCACAATGTCGGCTGCCGTGACAGAGGCGGGCGCCATGCTGCGTGCAATGAAAAAGCGCTCAGGATTGTGTGGATGGCGCACGCTGATGTGGCCGAAGCCGTCAAACACACCTTCGTTGGCCAAGATTTGGTTGGCGGTGGCCAAGTCTTCTAAAAGTTGGGGAATGGAAACAGGGGAGGTCATGGTGATTTACTTCTTGAAATTGAAAACTTAAATTACTTGCTTAAAAACAAACGATTCCAGTGCTGATTCCATTTTTCGGCCTCATCGACCACGACGCTAGGATCGGTCAACACGTAATTGAAATTGTTTAAATTGGACTTCACTTTTTGATTGGCGGGCGGGCGGCCCATGCTGTTCAGCAGCACTTGGGCTTCAGGTGACAAAAAGAAGTCTGCCAACAACAGCGCCGCATTCGGGTGGGCTGCATGCCTTGCCACGCCCACGCCTTGAGGTCTGGCCAAGGTGGGCTCGATAGGCACCCAATCGATGGTCGCACCGCGTTGCTTCAAAGATTGCGCATTGGCGTTGTAGATGGTCAGACCTACATCGGTTTCACCCGCAGCCACCATTTGCGCCAACAAAATGTGGCCCTTGCGAACATCAGGTTTTTGGTCAGAGAGTTTCTTAAAAAATATCATGCCACGCTGCTCGCCCAATTCATTCACCAAGCCGCCCATCCATTCTGCGTCGGTGGCTTCAATGGCAATTCGGCCTTTCCATTTTGGGTCCGTAAAGCCTTCATAGTGTTTGGGCAAGTCTTCGCGCTTGAGCTTTTGCGTGTTGAAGGCCACCACAAAAAAGTTGACGCGGTCGGGCATCCACATGCGGTGCTTTGGAATCATGCCTTGCGGCAAATCAGCAATGTGAGAACTGTGAAACTCGCTGAGCATTTTTTCTCGTGCCAGCATTTCCATTTCAGGGCCATTGGTTTCCACCACATCGACCGCATGTCGCTTGGCTCGACCTTCGTTCACCACACGTTGCACCACACCATCGCTCAAACCGCGCCACACCGTGACCTTGATGCCGTATTTTTTTTCAAATTCGGCCATCAAGGGGGCCGACTCGGTCGGTGACAAGGAGGTGTAAAGCGTGACGCCACCCTCTTTTCGTGCGCGTTCGATCAAGGCAGCGTCTCGATCAGCTGCCTTGTTCATGAAAATGGCTTCATGAGGATGCGCCAGCGAAGTGACAGCAGGCTGCGCCAGGGCCAACCCGCCAGATGCCATGGCCATCAGGGAAGCCGTCAGCCCAAGTGTGCGCAGCCCTTTTTGCCTCAAGGAATTGAGCGATAAATTGAGCGATACAAAGGCCTGCATCAATCACTCCTTCAAGCTTTGGCCAAGATGGCCTTGACGCGCGCTGGATTCAACGGCGCTTGCCTCATGCGCACACCGGTGGCATCAAAAAACGCATTGGCCACAGCGGCAGGCAGCACACGGCAAGTGGCTTCACCCGCGCCGGTAGGCGGCGCTTCCGGCCGATTGATCAACACAATGTCGATCACTTCAGGCGTGTCCTTGATGTCCAAAATGGGGTAGCTGTTCCAGTCAACACTCTTGACTTGATCGGGCGTGAATTGCACTTCCTCGTACAAGGTTCGCGACAAGGCTTGGACCAAGCCGCCTTCAATGGTGTAACGCAAACCTTGGGGGTTCACAATCAAACCGCAGTCGTGCGCCACTGTAAATTTGCGTCCCCAAATGCGACCCGTTTTGCGGTTGACTTCAATTTCTGCCACCACGGCCACAATGGTGCCCGCGCGCTGTGCATAGGCAATGCCACGACCCGTGAGCACATTGCCACTGAAGTCGCGTTTGGCATTGCCACGAGGCTGCCAACCCGACTTTTCAGCAGCCGCTTTCAGCGCCGCAATGTCGCGGGGGGCCTTGGCATATTTGATGCGGAAAGCAATCGGGTCTTCGCCCGTGGCATACGCCAACTCGTCAATGAACTGCTCGCTGGCAAATTGAATTTGCAAACCCACAGGGTCGCGCATGTGCGAGGTGCGCATGGGTGAGGCACTGGCAATCAAATCGGGAATGACTTCCCAGGCCAGCATCTTGTTGTCAAACGCATAGCTTTCTTCGGGCGTGCCAAACGTGATGCCACCCTTAGGGGGCAGGCCCAACTCCATGCCGACCAAGCTGTCGCGCGGATCGGATTCGTTGCTGTCGATGGTGGCTCTGGAGAATGCGCGGGTGGTGAAATCGTAGGCCACCACTTTGCCGTTGGCATCAATGGCGGCGCGCGCGCGGTGCACAGAAGCCGGCGCTTTGGGGTCCCATGCGGTGCCATCGTGGCGCATGCCTTGCACGCGCACCGGTTGGCCCACCATTTTGGAAATCATGGCGGCATCTAACACGGCATCGCCTGCATCGTTGCGGCCATAAGAGCCCGGGCCTTGCACCCAAATGGCTTCCACCGTGTCCACAGGCACATTCAACAGTGCGGCCACACCATCGCGTGCGTAATGTGGTTTTTGCGAGCCCGTCCAGATGGTAATTTTGTCGGCTTTCACATCGGCCACAGCACTGGCAGGGCCCATGCTGGCATGCGACTGGAATGGCCAAAGGTATTCGGCTTCCACCACTTTTAATCCGGAATTCAAGGCGGCATTGACATCGCCATTTTTGATGTCTTCCGAACGCTTTTTGGTAGGCGCTTGTTTGATGTGCTCGTGCAGTTTGTCAAACTCCGGAAATGGCTTGGGTGACGCACTCCATGTCACTTTCAAAGCCCTGGCAGCTTGCACAGCATCCCACTCACGAGGCGCCACCACCGCCAAGAAGTTTTTCTCGCGCACCACCTTGGCACCCTTGATGTGCTTGATAGAAGACTCGTCCACCTTCTCTGCCAGACCGCCTGCGACTGGGGTGCGAATGACGCGCGCATGCAACATGCCCGGTACTTTGACATCGGCAATGTTGCCGCCTGTGCCAAACACTTTCCAGGCCACATCGTTGCGCGGCAAGGACTGCCCCACCACTTTGTACTCGGCAGGCGACTTGGGTTTGGCAAGGCCTTTGACATCCAAAGGATTGCCAATTTGCTTGTTCCATTCCACTTTGGAATTGAAGAACTTGCCGCCAATCAGTTCGGCATAGGTGATCTTTTGTGCTGGGTTTGTTTTGACGGAAACCTCGCCATCATTGATGCTCAGTTGGGCCACCGGCACATTGAGTTTTTCACTGGCCAAGTTCAGCAAGATGCGGCGTGCTTCGGCGGCTGCATTTCGCAGGGGTTTGGCGCCACCTTGAATGCCCAATGCGCTAGAGGCGCCGCCTTGGTTCAAGGAGGTGGCCGTGTTGCCCATGACAATTTTGACTTTGCCATACGACACGTCCAACTCTTCGGCCACAATTTGAGCAATGGCCACATCGAGGCTCTGCCCTAAATCGACCTTGCCGTAATACGCCACCACCGAGCCGTCGGCTTGAATGGCCACCCACGAATCGAGTTCGTCGGCTTTCAAGGCCGGCTTCAAAGCGCTGATGGTGGCCAAGGTGGTGCCCATGCTGGCGCCGGCATTGGCCGCCGAAGCAGTGGCACCCGCCGATTGGGCCAGCGCTTGCATTGGCAAACTGCCGCTGGCCACCGACACCACCAAGGCACCTGCTGCGCTTAAAAAGTCGCGGCGGGTGGCGCCACTTGCCGATGCCATGCTGTCTGTTGTCACGGCGGATGGGGCATTCACTTCATTCTTGAATTGATTTGTCATGGTGCGCTCCTCAAGCCATCAAAGTTTGTGCGCGCTTGATGGCCCGCAAAATGGACACATGGGTACCGCAGCGGCACTTCAAGCCTTCCAAGGCTGTCTTGATTTCAGCGTCGGTGGCTTTGGGGTTTTTCTTTAAAAAGGCGGCCGATGTCATGGCCCAGCCGTTGATGCAATGCCCGCATTGCGGCACTTGTTCTTCTAAAAATGCCACTTGAATGGGGTGGGGTTTTTCGGGCGTGCCCAAACCCGCCAAGGTCGTCACTTTTTTGCCTTTCACCGCAGACACGGGCAGCACGCATGAGCGAACGGCCTGACCATCCAAGTGCACCGTGCACGCACCGCATTGCGCTAAGCCACAACCAAACTTGGGGTTGTTCATTTTCAAATCGTCGCGCAAGGCGTAGAGCAGCGGCATCTGCGGATCGCTGTCAATTTGAACGGATTTACCGTCAACAAAAAAAGGGGTCAAGGCCATGGGGAGTCTCCTATTGTTTGAGTTTCAATGTTCTGACAGCATGTCGTCCAATGCTGCCACCAGTGCACTTTGCAATGCCGGATCTTGGCTGGAATGCCCGGCCGTGTGAACCATTCTGAGCTGGCCCAAGGGCCAAACCTGCTTCAGTTGCCAGGCCGTTTCGGGCGGTGTGACCATGTCAAATTGACCTTGCACCACGATGCCGCGAATGTTCATTAAAAAATCAGTGGGCGACGCTGGCAAGATTTGACCCCGGCTGCCCAAATCGGGGTCATGGCAAAACATGTGGGCCGATATTTTGGCCATGGCCAAGCATTGCAAATCGTCCTCCACGCTGAACTGATGGGTGAGCATGGGCGGGCTGGGGTGAACGCTGCTCAAAGAGTCTTCCCACGCACACCATGCATGCGCCATGCGCAAAACTTGTTGGCTGTCGGTACCCTGCAAAACTTCATCGCAAGCTTTCAAAATATCGCTGTGCTGACCATGATGCTGTGCCATGTCGGCTGGGTCGGGCAAAGTTTTTTGGGCGGCAACGGCATCGGTATATTGCTGCCATTGTTGCCTAAAAATGCGGCTGGCGCCACCCTCTTTGTAAAGCCAATCTAGCTCATGGTCTTGAGCCGCAAACACGCCGCGTAGCACCATGCCCGATACGCGAGATGTGTATTTTTTGGCATAGGCCAGCGCCAAGGTACAACCCCAAGAGCCGCCACACAAAAGCCAAGTGTCCACCTTGAGCAAGAGACGAAGCTGCTCTAAGTCTTCCACCAAATGGGCCAAAAAATTGTGCGCTGTTTTGGCGTGCGGAAGAGACCGACCACAGCCGCGCTGGTCCATCAAAATAATGCGGTAGCGGTGTGGGTCAAACAAACTTCTGGCATTTTTGGAGCACCCCCCCCCAGGTCCGCCATGCAAAAACACAGCCGGTCGCCCCATAGGATTGCCACACTCTTCCCAATACACCTCATGCCCCTGACCCACAGACATGTGGCCTGAGCGATTCGGAGCAATGGGTGGGTACAAATGACTCATGGGCGGTCTTCTGTTTTAAGCTGCATGGGCTGGCAATGCTGTTCGGCCCAGGCCCGCCGACCCTGGAAACACCAAGCTCTTAATGACCACAGGCACAGCACCTGAGGTTTCGAGCATGGCACCAATGTCAATAAAGTCCAACTCTTTCAGGGTAATGCCATCGATGGACAGCACTGGGCTTGTTAAGTGCAGTTCTTCGTGACAGTGAATGCCTATGAGGCCGCCACAGTCGGCCTCGCCCACCAGCAAGAGTGGGTGACCTTGATTCAAGACGGCCGACATGCCGTGGGCCACAGCGCGGCAAAACGCGTCGAGCCTGTGAAAGGTGGCTGAGCCTTGCCAGCGATAGCACAGCGCCACCGCTTGATGACCTTCATGCAAATCGAGCCTGCGAAGTGCGCGTCGAATGTGGTCTGCAATTTCAGCCACGTCTAATTCTTCGGCCGCCAAATTAAGTTGCGGTGCAATCACAGGCACATTGCGCAGCGGCAAAATGTGAGAAGGCTCAACATAGATGGTGCTGCCGCTCACTTGCACCGTGTATTGTGAGGCACCAATGACCGTGGCACGAATGCCCTGATCGGGCACTTCCAATCTAGGCCCCCAAGCTTGCGCTTTGCGCTTAACGGCAGCGGCCAACAAGGGTCCGAGATCGCCATAGGCATTGGCCTCGCGTCCATAAACATATTCCGACACGCCGCCAGAAAATGTCAGCACATCGGGCATTTTTTGCGCGCGCAATGGCTCTAACCTGAGCAAGGATTGGCTGATCGCGTCGGGTGTTGCAGAACCCGCCACTTCAAAAATGCGTTCGGCCATGCGATCGACCATGCGAACCAAATCTTCCTGTGCAACGGCTTGGCCTAGCTGCAAACTCACGCCCACCTCGTCTGCAAATTTTCGGCCGGCCTCTTCCAAGCGAACCAAATGACCATGCGCATCCAAGGCCACGATGCGCGCGCCAATGTCCACCGCGGTCAAATCCACCAACTCACCGTTTTCACACACTGCAATTTTGGTGGTGCCGCCGCCGATGTCGATGTTCATCACGCGAGCCGTTTCGCGCACCGAGCGTGCAGCCGCACCCGAGCCAAAAGCCGCCAACGTGGTTTCCAAAGCATCGCCGGCACTCACCGACACAAACTTGCCAGCTTGTGCCGCAAACAAATCGGCGATGGCCCTTGAATTGGTGCGCCTCACGGCCACGCCCGTGAGAATCAGGGCACCTGTGTCGATCTTGTCGGGTGCAATGCCTGCTTGTTCATATTGAGCTTGAATGAACGCCCCCAAAGCAGCAGCATCGATGCTTTGGTCGGCCGCATAAGGTGTAAGCAACACATCGGATTCATGCAACACCGTGCGCTCACTCACGATGTAGCGATTGTCCAAACGCTCTAGCACCAATCGCGAAAACACCAAGTGCGAGGTGGACGATCCGATGTCCACGCCCACACTGACCAAAATGATTTCGTCTTCGCCCTCTAGGCTGCGCCTGATGTTGCTGAAAAACACGCGACCGCCCACAGGCGCTTCTTGCGCTGTGGGGAAGGCCGTGGTGTCAGTCATTATTTTTTCGGTCCAAACTTTTCCATGAACTCGGCGGGAATGTTGTACCAATCGGGGTCCATGCGATCGGGCACGCTGTTCTTCTTCAAGAGCTCTTGGTACTCTTTGCGAATGTGGGGATCTTCCAACCAATACGGAATGGTGGTGCCTCCCTCGGTCACATCTTGTGCGGTGTAATCGGTGTGCTTTGAGCCAGGTGCCCCTGGATCGCGGCCGGGGTTGTGCGGGCCAAACCAGGCGGTTAAGCGAAGCGCTTCTTCACCCGCGCTGAAATGCTGGTGATACCAACGCGCGCCGCCTGGTGCTGCCGAGACCAAACCCACTGGCTCGTAATCGATGCGGCGCACCAAATGTTCTTTGCCATCTTTCCAAGGTGTTTCACCTTCGTCTTCGGGCCATGTGTAGGTGTAGCCTTTGCCATTCAAACAAATGAGCACCGCCGCCGAGGTGTGCGCATGCGCACGCGAATAGCGACCGTTTTCGTGCTGGCCAATCCAGAAGTAAAAACAGTTGTTGGTCATGAACGGCTCGATGCGGCGATAGCCGGGCGAGCGGCGGTTGTCCAAAGGCAACTCGCATTTCATGACATCAGGAATGAAGTTGGTTTTGCGCATGGCCAAACCGCGCACGGGATCGGCTTCCACCTCATCACGGGCTTGGTAAAAATCGTCGGCGCCATTGAAACGATCGCGAAACACAAAGGGGTTGTTAAACACCGCCTCGGTGCTTTGGAGCATGTTGAGCACGTTGGGGGCTGTGGTGCCAGCCAAGAGCAATGCGCCGCTGGAGGTGGCATTCACGATGCGGTGCCAAGCATTGATGGGAATGGAGAACATGGAGCCGGCTTGCCACTCAAACACGTGCTTCTTGGTGTCACCTTCTTGCCAAACCTCGGTGGTGCCGCGGCCTTCCACCACCAGGTAAATTTCTTCAAACATGTGCTTTTCGGGATGCAATGCGCCGGCACCAGGCACCTCCACCACGTAGCAACCCCACTTGGTTTCTGTGCCGTACAACTGAATGAAATGGCCCTTGCCACCCGTGCGCTTCCAAGGCACCAGGGGCAAGTTTTGCACTTTGTTAATGCCCACATCGCGAAACACTGGCAAGCCTTCGGCTTCCATGTAGGCGTCATAGGGCGTGGGTTGTTTTTTGAAAACGCCGTAGCCGGCCTTTTTGTTGCCGGCAGGCTCGTGCCAGTGGCTGGTGTCTTTATCGTGTGGCATGCAGCGGGTCCATTGGAGGTGAGTTAAAGCGCCCAAAGCGCAAAAAATGAAACGCGTTTATTTGTTCTTATATGCAGAACAGCGTTCTACTATGCTAAACCACCCCCTCTCAAGCGTCAACAGGGTTGCCCTTGAAAGAGGCCCCTTTGGGCGTGGCTTTTTCTCACAATGCACCTGACAAAAAAGTGTTGTTATGGCGCAAATTAAGAGGGCGACTAGGGTATTCACGTATGTGGCGAAGTCAGAATTTTTCGCTTAATAACACCACTGTCTTTCAAAAGAGAACAGTGTTCTATATGTCGGAACGGCCGGCAGAACCTCCCAGACTCAGCTGAGGCTACTGGGCTCAATGATTTCATTTTTATAACTTGGAGAACCACATGAGTTTCAAATATCGCGCACTGTCACTGGCTTGCTTTGCAGCCATGGGAATGGCTACGACAGCACATTCAGCCGAAGTGCTGGGCAGTGTGTTAGAGGTGTATGGCACCTTGTACCCTGAATTGAACAACACCTCTTATTCCGATTCAGTTGCTGGCAATGCATTGAGCACCATGAATGCAGGCAAATTGACGCCCGGCGTTTCCGCAGCGGCCACCAAAGTGAGCAAAAACCAAATCAACTGGTCACAGTCTTACATCGGTGTTAAGGGTCAAAAATCTTTTGGCGAAGTGACCGTGGGCTACGATTTCCAAGGCGTCTTGACCCCCAACAAAACTTTGGACTCTTCCATCGACAACTTGGCTTCTGGCAGCAAGAATGCGGTTCAGCCCTTGTTTGGCGACACACGTGATGCCTTCATCTCCATTGGACACAAAGTATTGGGCACCGTGTCCTTGGGCCAAATGGACACTGCTTACAAAGAATACGGCGACCGCGTCCGCATGATGGGTGTGAGTTCTAGCAACTTCACATCCACCAGCGGCGTTTTGTCGGGCGTGGGTTGGAAAGGCGCTACTGGCGCAGGCACCACATCATTCAACACACGTGTTGGTAACCAAATGCGTTGGGAAAGCGCTTCCATGGGTGGTTTGCAAGCCATCGTGTCTTACCGCGGCGACCCTAACAAAACAGCGACTCAAGATCAGTCTTTGAACGCCATGGGCTTGCGCTGGACAGACGGCACTTACTACGTGTCTGCACAACAAGAAACCCACAAAGATGCGCACGCATTCAGCGGTACAGCCCTGACTGCATTGTCTGCCACCACTGTTTACAACTTGGGCACCGCTCGCTCTAAGGACACAGCATCGCGTGTCACTTTCGGTTACAAATCTGGCCCATTGCAATTGGCTGCTGACTTTGCCACCCTGAAGTACACAGAAGAAGCGTCTGCCGCAGGCAAGTTCTCTTCTTACAAGACTGACACTTATCAAGTCAGTGCCGATTACGCAATTGGCGCTGAGTGGAACGTGGCGGCCAACTATGCCAGCGGTGCCGCAGGTACTTGCACCTTGTTGGGTGGTTCAGCTTGCAGCACCATTGGTCAAGGCGGAACGCTCACCAGCTTGGGTGCCAAGTTCAACTATGACAAAAACATCAGCTTGTTTGGCATGTATGGTTTGAACAAATCCAACAGCAGCGCCTCATTCGCTTCTAGCTTGACTGGCGCCAACACCAAAAACATCGGTCTCGGTGTGTTGATCAAGTTCTAATCTAAGCACCTCGGTGCATTGATTCAGCAGGTGCTCTTAGCGGGGCACCTGCTTTTTTCTTGGTTCAATGGACAACGCGTATGAAAAAATTAATTGACGTTATCACCTTGCTTGGCTGTCTTACTTTGGGACATGAGGCCAGTGCCGCAGATTTAGACGCTGCCAAACGGGGAGAAGCACTGTACATGCAAAACCAATGCTACAGCTGCCACGGCACCCAAGGACAGGGCGGTGAGCGAAACGCAGGACCGAAGATTTTTCCCAACCCCACCCCATTTGTGGCGTTTGAATTGCAACTGCGCACACCCCGCAACCTGATGCCGCGTTATGCGGTGCAAAACATCAACGATGTGCAACTCAAAGATTTGTATGCGTATGTAGAGAACATGCGTGTCAGCCCTGCCGTATCGCAGGTGCCATCGCTCCAAAACGCCATGCGCTAATCAGGGCTTCATTCACCCTGTTCTAAGAGCGTCTGCGCCTTAACGCGCTTGGCACACCACATCCAACAAAGCGGGGCGGCCTTGCTTGACTTCTGCCAAGGCCCTTTGCAGCGCCCCTTTAAGTTGTGATGGATCCTTGATGGGCCCTTCTGCCCACACACCCATGCCTTGTGCAATTTTGGCAAAGTCAATGTCCGGATTGCGCAGGCTGTTGCCAATCCATGCTTGGTCAGTCCGCCTGTTGTGCATTGAAGCCATGCGCTGCAAGTGCATCACTTCTTGGTAATAGCCACCGTTGTTGTGCATCACCATGAGCAACGGAATCTTGTGGTGCGCCGCCGTCCACAGAGCACCTGGCGCATACAGCAAGTCACCATCGGGCTGAAACGTCACGGTCATGCGGCCCAATGATTTATTGGCCAAGGCAGCACCCACCGATGCAGGCAGGCCATAGCCCACACCTTGTCCACCAGAGCCGCCCAACATTTGGTGGTACTCGGTGGTCGGCCAAAGCTTGCGTGCCCATGCAATGCGATCACTGACCGCCAAGCACCACGGCTCGTTTTTAATGACCTCAAAAGTTTCCATGGCCAAGCGCGCCGTGCTGATGGGTGATGCGTCCCAGCCCAAAGCGGCGCCTTCTTTGGCTTCTTTGAGCTGCTGATCCCAGCGTTTTTTCATGGCGTCACGACGTGCTTCAAAACTGGTTTTTTGAGAGGCACTGGCGTTCTTCAAAATGAAGTCGGTGAGGATGGGCATGGAAGCTTGCGCCTCGCCTGGAATGGCCATCTCAACGGACAGGAATCTTTGAAAGTCTTGGTAGTTGGAACGAATGGACACATCGTTCATGCCAATGGTGATGATCTTCACATCGGGTTTGGCTTCAGGACGAACAGTCTTGAAGGGGTCGCTCAGGGCATTCACCTGGCCCCAAGGATCGGCGACTTCCAACATCAAAATGACATCGGCATCTCGAACCAAGGGACGTTTGAGGTCGCTCAAGCACAAGTGATGCGTGTTGGGAAAATTCATTCGCCCACCCAAGTCAATCACTGGCGCTTGCAAGCTTTCGGCCAACTTCACCAAGGCCTTCACACCCTCTTGATTGCGCGCGGCACGGTCGGCAATGATCACCGGATTTTTGGCATTCAACAAAAGCTTGGCCGCTTCTTGCAGCGAACCGGTATCCCCTTGAATGGGCAATGCGGGTTGCAATTTAGGGATGGTGGGCGGCTTGCCATGAATGGCGTCTTCTTGCAAATCAATGTCGGCCATGATGACCACAGGGCCCATTTGTCCGGTGGTAGCCACACGGTAAGCCCGTACCGTCGATTCTGCAAAGTGTTGCAAAGAGCCTGGCGCGTCATCCCACTTGAGATAGTCGCGCAACAGCAATGCAGGGTCTTGCACAGAATGTGACCACTCGGTGCCAGGCCTGCGCTTGTCGGCATCAATGCCATTGCCACCAATCATGATGACGGGCACACGATCGCACCAAGCGTTGTAGACCGCCATGGCTGCATGTTGAAAGCCCACACTGCCATGGGCCATGACCGCCATGGGCTTGCCCGCCGCTTTGGCATAGCCGTGCGCAATGGCCACCGAAGACTCTTCGTGCAAACACGTGATCAACTCGGGGGCTTTGTTGCCACCATAGTTCACCACCGATTCGTGCAAGCTTCTAAAGCTCGAGCCTGGATTGGCCGCCACATATTCCACATTCAATGTTTTGATCACGTCGACCATGAAGTCAGAACCTGGCCGGGGTATCAAGCGACCGCTTTCAACGGCTTTGGCGTCTACGGGGCTGAGCTTGGCGGCCGCGTCAACCACTGCGGGTGCTGCAGCCTGCGCTTGCTGCACCATGGCCACACCCGCCGCAGAAGCAGTGGCCACGCCCTTTAGAAAATCTCTTCGCCCAGAGGTTGTCACATTTTTTGAATTGTGAGTGGAAGAAGGCGTTTGATTTTCTTGTTCAGGCATGAGAGACATCCTTGGATTGGGCCGGAATGAAGACCACCAAAATGTTGGCAATGATGATGGTGGCTGCGAGCAAATAAAAGGCCGCAAGCAATCCATAGTGATCTGCCACGATGCCGCCCAAAATAGGGGCGATGGCCTGTGCACCCGACTGCATGCCAAACATCAAACCAATGGCGGTACCGCCCATGTTTTTGGGCGTGGCTTCAAGCATCCAAGCTTGCATGATGGGGCGTGCGGCGTACAAAAAGAAACCGAGCACGGCAATGAGAAAGACAAACCATGCCGAGCTCCCAGCGAAGGTCATGAGCAACAAGACCACGCCGCTCATGCCAAAGGAAGACATCAAAATGGTTTTGCGTCCCATGGTGTCCGAAAAGTGGCCGGCAATGGGTGCGGCAATGAAGCCCGCCAATTGAAGCAAGGCCATGCCAGCACCCACCCAAAACACGTCGTAGTGCATTTCTTTGGCCAAGTACAAGGGCAAGAAAGTCAGCAGAGTTCCTTGGGTCATGGATCTAAAACCAGAGCTCAATGTGAGCAGAAACAGCCCAGGCGTGCGCATCAAAGATTTGAGGCCCGCCAGATAGCTTCGCATGTTTTGTCCTTGTGTGTCAGCGGCAGCCACTGCGCCCTCAGCGTTAGGTTGGTTGACTGCAGCTGATTTTTTCTTAGGTGCAAAGGTCATGGTGCCCAAGAAAAACAAAATCAACATCGACATGGCTGCACCTGGCACCACATTGAGCACCACAATTTCTCGCCAAGACAAGGTCGTGAGCAACGCGCCCACCGCCAAAGGCGCCAACGCATCACCCACATTGCCGCCCATGCCATGCAAAGACAAAGCCAAGCCCTTGCGCTTGGGAAACATGCTGCCCAACAAAGGAATGGCCGTGGGATGCCACAAGTTGTTGCCAATGCCCACCAGCATGACGCAAATCAGCAGCATCCAATACTGCGAGCTAAAGCCCATCATGAGGTAAGGAAAGCCCACCCAAAAAAGCGAAAGGGCCATGAGTTGACCCTTCTTACCCCACACATCGACCAACATACCGCCGGGCACATTGGAGATGGCACCGGCCGCATACTGGCACGTCATGATGAAACCGATTTGGCTGTAGGTGAGGCCCATTTCATTGCCAATGAGCGGCAACAACATGAAGAAGGTGGCGGGGTACCAATGGGTGAGTGAGTGGCCCAAGGTAATGAGCCCCATGTTGCGAATGTCCAATTTGGACAATGGCATGGGTTCAGCAACTGCGGTATTGGAAGTGCTCATTTATTTGGCGCCACGCATGATGATTTCGTCGTATAACTTGCGCCATTTTTCACGGCGGTCCAAGCTTTCTTCAGGGTCGACCACCAACATTTTGTAATTGCGCAAGTTGTTGGAAATTTTGGTATTGGCGGGCAAATAATCAAGGTCTGCGTAGGCTTGCTGTCCCTCGCCCAAGAGGTAGTCCATGAACAGGGCGGCAGCGGCTGGGTTCTTGGCATTTTTCATAACACCCACCGCATTGCCCCTGACCACTGCGGGCTGAAGCACCGTCCAATCAATCGGGGCGCCCTTCTTCTTCAGTTGCTCAGGCATGTAGTTGTAGACCGTGAGCGCCATGGGCACTTCGCCAGCCGCCACCATGTTGGTTAAATTGGTGTGACCTTTGCGAACAGAAATGCCATTGGTGCTGGCCAACTCGCGGAAAAACTGCAAGCCTTTGGCTTCCCCCATCGACTGCACGACGGTGACAAACCAATCGATGTTTTCCACCTCATAACCCAAGCGGCCTTTCCATTTTGGATCGAGCAAGTCTTGGTAGGTTTTGGGCAAGTCGGTCTTTTTAATTGACCCGGAGTTGTAGGCCTGAACCCACATGGAATAGATGGTGGTGGCGTATTCTTTGTGAGCCGGCACGCTACCGGGCATGAGCTCACTGAAGTGGGGCGATGCCACCGCTTGCAACATTTTTTCACGGTGCAGCACTTCCAACTCCACAGCACCCGCATGAACCACATCGACGTTGTATCTTTTGGCCCGAGTTTCATTGATGGTGCGATTCATGACGCTGTCGCCACTGGCACGCCACGTCGAAACCTTCACACCATATTTCTTCTCAAAGGGCTCGATGAGGGGTTTGAGGTCGCGCTCAGCGATGGACGTGTAGAGGGTCAAAGCCCCTTCCGCTTTGGCGGCGGCAGCCAATTTGGCCGTGCGATCTGGCGCAGCACTTGTCAACAAAGCAAGGTCGGTTTGAGCCAGTGCCGCCAGGGGGGCGCAAAGCAAGCCCAAACTCAGACCCCAACTTAAAAAGTGTTGATTCATGTTGTTCTCCTGCAATGCAAATTCGCTCTGCGACATCAACCCCTTGAGGCTTAAGATTTACGATTGAAGATGTCGTCGTAAATTTTGTTCCACTTGTGGCCATCGTCCAAAGTTGTTTTGGGGTTGGCAAACGTGAGCGGCATCTTGTTCAATGTGGATGGCACCTTGGTGCTGGTGGGAATGAAATCCCGCTTGCCCAAAATGACCTGACCTTCAGTCAACTCAAAATCTTGGAACAACAAGGCTGCATGGGGGTGGGGTGCATTTCGTGCAACGCCGTTCGCGTTGGGGCGCGCAATGGTGGGGTCCAATGAGAACCAGTCCACATTGGCACCTGAGTTTTTCATTTGTTCAATTTTGTAATTGTACAAAGTGAGTGCCATGGGCACTTCGCCAGAAGCCACCATGTTGGCCAACAAGGTATGACCTTTGCGAACAGACACAAGATTTTTACGTGCAATTTCTTTGAACAGCGCTATGCCTTTTTCTTCGCCCATTTTCATGACCGTTTCGGCCAACCAATCGCTGTCATCGGCTTCAACCGACAGCTTGCCCTTCCATTTGGGATCGAGCAGGTCTTGGTAGGTTTTGGGGAGCTCTTCTTTTTTGACCAGCTTAGTGTTGTAAGCACAGGTGAAAATATTGAGACGAGTTGCAATCCATTCCTTGTGCGATGGAATGGCCTGTGGAATAAGTTCGTTGAGGTGGGGTGAGTTGGCTGCAATCAACACCTTTTCGCGAGACAACACTTCCATCTCTGGGCTGTTGGTCTCAAACACGTCGACTTCAAAACGGTTGGCCTTGGCTTCCAACAAACCACGTTGCAAAATTTTCTCTGAACCACTGCGCCAGACCTTTGCCTTGACGCCATACTTGGCCTCAAAGGCTGCGGTCAATGCCCCCATGTCGTCTTGGGGCATGGAGGTGTAGATGCTCACCACACCTTCTTTTTTGGCGCCTTCCGTCAAGCGCTTCAAGCGCTCGGCGCCAGTCAGGGCGGCCAATGCAGCGGTGGCGGCTGACGTGTCGGCCCACAATGAGCCGATAGAAGCAGCCCCCAAAGTGGCTGCTCCGGCTTGAATGACTTGACGACGTGAGAGGTTTGAAGCGCTCATGCTGAATCTCCAATTAGAGCAATTAGGATTTGGGGGGCAAGGTTGGCAATTCTGCTTCGTAGGCCTCTTCCATGCGCGGCGTCAAACCGTGCTTGGCCAAAGACTCTTCAAAGCGGGTGCGAACGGCTTGGCTTTCGTCAGCATAATCAATTTGATCGCCGCCCACACGGCGGCTGATCCAAGCCTTGGGAACGCCCTGGGCATTTCGAACAGACACCACTTCGTGTTTAAAAGCCAGGTATCTTGCGGGAGTTTGTCCGGTGTTGAAGTGCTGGTGGAACCACATGTTGGGCGGTACGACCATGGCGCCCACTTCCCAATCATACTGACGGGGCTCTTCGCCTTCTGGCCACATCAGGCTGTAGCCTTCGCCACTCAAAATAATCACGTGTGCACCGGGTCCATGGCAGTGAGCCTTTTTGTAGGTGCCCACTGGGAACTGTGAAATGTGGCTGTTCATGGAGCCACGTGCCATGTTAAAGCGAATGTGGCCACCGCCAGCGCCGCGCTCTTTGGCGCTGATCAGGGGCAAATTAACCGCATCGGCCACAAAATTGGTTTCGAGCAGCAAACCTTTTTGCTCGCCTTTGCCGCTGAAGTAATCAGGTTCGCCATTAAAGCGGTTGGCAAAGTCGTGCTGGGTGTTGAACACAAAGTTTAGGTCTTCGTACAAATTGATGACGGGGGGGCCATTGGTCACAGCCACAAAACGGGCCGCGTCTTTGCCCGAGCCGTTGAAGTGCTGGTGCATGCAGTTCAATGGAATGGCAAACAGGGCGCCGGCTTGCCATTCAAATGTGATGCGATGGCCTTGATCGTTCCAAACCGTGGTGGAACCGCGGCCAGACAACACATAAATCATCTCTTCAAAGATTTGACGCTGAGGTTCGAGTTGTTTGCCTGGTGCAATTTCGCACACGTAGCAATCGTTGGACGTGCGCGATGCCTCGTGGTTGATGTAAACACCTTTTCCGCCGCGGCGCGCCCAAGGCTTCAAATCAACCGTGTTCAAACTGCGAATGTAGTGGGCACTGATGATGTCCAAACCTTCGTTCTTCACCCAACGGGTGTAGGGCGTTTCTTTTTCGGTGGCAAATTTGGAAGCGAGGTCTTCCGATACGAGTGCGTCTTTGGCCATGTGTTGCTCTATTTATTTCTAACAAGTCAATGTGGGTGCATCAAGCGCCCACTGGTTTTTTATTTGCGCAAATATTTCATGATTGCGTCACCATCCAACTTGATGGAAGGATCAAACTCTGGTGCATTCTCAATTTGCTCCAAGTCATTCAAACCACAATATTTAAAAATGCGGTTGATGGAGGAGATCAAGCGCACTGGGCGATCGGGATCTGCATTGAAGTGTTGGTGAATGGTGTTTGGTGGAATGTAGATCACGTCACCGGCTTCCCATTCATAACGCTTGATTTCGTCTTGAGGTTTCCAGTGGTAAGTGTCGGTAATTTCCACGTCGCAGTCTTGGTGCAAATCGTAGCCGCGGCCTTCGAGCACATACACGCACTCTTCAGCCAAGTGGCGATGCTTGCCAGACTTGCTGCCTGGGGGAATGATTTGCATGTAAGCATCCACAGTTTCAATGCGGGTGTTCATGGACTCATTGAGCAAATGCTTGAGCAAGCCCTGACGCGCCATTTCCCATGGCATGTCTTCGGGGCGTACCACTTTGTGACGCTTTGAATTGCGAGCAGGCATTTGCTCCGCATCGTCCAAAAGTCCTTGGTAATACTGACCTTGTTGGTTGCCTTGCAACCATGATTTTGATTCGTCCCAAGCCATCTTAGTAGCCTCCCTTTGGATGGTTAAAGTCTTCTTCGTCGTTGCGTGCCACAAAGCCTTCGCCGCCTGGTGCGGGTTCGCTGGGGCGTGGTTCGACTTGATGCTGGAACAGCATGTTCATGAACATGTACATGGGTTTGGTTTTGATGACCAAGGCGCGAGCAGGACGCTCGTTGCTCGCGTTAAAGTGTTGGTGCACGCAGTTGTTGTGAACCACCGCAATGTCGCCCGCTTTCCAGTCGTAGCGAATGCCGTCGTGAATTTCGTAGCCAGTGCCGTCAAGAATGTAGAAAGCCGCTTCGTTCACGTGGCCGTGCTTTTGCGAATTTCCGCCCGGGCCGTACTCTTCCAAGTGCATGTGAAATGTTTGGGTGATGCCATCTTTTGGCTCCACATAGTGACGGCTAAAGGCTTGTGGGCCATCGTTGAATTTGATGTCTTTGCCTTTGCGAACACGCGGCATGGCGCGCAGGCGCTTGAGCTCATCGCCCAAGTTGTAAGGGCCCGCAATGGCGCGCACAAAGGTGCGATCTTTCTTGCTATGGTAGTGCGACTCATTGGGAACGAATTCCGCAGTGGGCGCTTTTTTATCGTCAGCACTCATGATTTTCCTTTGAAGGTATAAATTTAATTTTGATTCTTTAACACAATGAAATTGGAGGGGTCGACCACGATGTGGATAGGCGCACCGACCGGTGTTTTTTGGCTGGGGTGAACGCGCGCCAAAATGACTTTGTCGTTCACTTGCACTTGAAAATCGAGCACCTCGCCCAAGAAAATTTTGGCAAACACGGTGCCCAAATAATGGTTGGTGTGGTTGACAGGCGGCGTGGAGTCGCTCAGGTGAATGTCTTCAGGACGGACACACACTTGAACTTCTTCGCCCACTTGAAAATCAGTGATCATGGGCACTTGGACGGTGCCAATTTCCGAATCGACCACCATGGCTTTCGCAGAGGCATCAACGGAACGCACCGTTGCTTTCACAAAATTGATGGTGCCCACAAAGTCCGCTACAAATTCACTGTTGGGTGTTTCGTAAATTTCTCGGGGCGTGCCCAATTGAACAATGCGCCCGCTTCGCATCACGGCAATTTCATGAGAGAGCGCCAATGCTTCAGACTGATCGTGGGTGACATAGATGGTGGTGATGCCTAGCTCACGTTGAATTTTTTTCAACTCGAAGCGCATTTTTTCGCGCAGCTTGGCATCCAAGTTGGACAAGGGCTCATCGAGCAACAACAACTTTGGCTCCATGACCAAAGCACGGGCCAGTGCCAAACGTTGTTGCTGGCCCCCCGACAAACGGGTGGCGTCACGGTCGTGGTACTGCGCCAGCTCCACGGACTCCAAGACCCGCATGACTTTGGTTTCAATGTCTTTGCGACTGTATTTCTTTTGCCCCACTTCCAAAGGAAAGCTGGCGTTTTGAAAAACAGTCATGTGCGGCCAAATAGCGTACGACTGAAACACCATGCCAAAGCCACGCTTGTTGGGTGGCACAAAGATATTTTGTGTGGCACTGTAGACCGAGGTACCACTGACTGCGATGGTGCCTTGAGTGGGCTTTTCCAAACCAGCAATCGACCTCAAGGTGGTTGTTTTACCGCAACCACTGGGGCCGAGCAAGGTGAACAACTGGCCCTCGGGCACTTCAAAGCTGACGTCCTGCGCAGCCTTGACCACGACGCCTTTGTCACTGACATACTCAGTGTGCAATCCACTTACATTTAACACATTGATTCCTCGTAAATACTGAAGACGGCTTGATCAGTCATAAGACATCAAGCTTCTTTGACGCCGAAACGTTTGCCTGCCATTTGAGCCAATGCGACCAGCACCAGCAACATAAAGATAAAGAGCACGCTCAATGCGGAAAGCTCAACATATTGACCGTTTTCCCACAGCTCCCAAATCACAATGGAAATAACCTCATTGCCTGGGCTGTATAGCAAAATAGAAGTGGACAATTCGCGAATGGAAACAATCATCACGTAGATCCATCCTGCCACCAAGCCTGGCTTGAGGAGAGGCAACACAATTCGTGTAAAGACTGTCAGCCAACTGCCACCGCTCATGCCACCCGACTCTTCCAAATCCTTGTGAATTTGCAACATCGATGTGGTGCTGTAACGCAAACCATATGGCAAGAAACGAGTGATGTACGCCAACAAAATAATCCAAAACGTACCGTAAATGCCGATGTCAAACGTGAGGTAAAAAATCATGATGGACACGCCCAGCACCAAGCCAGGAAAGACCATGGGCAAGGAAGCCAAGTTGTCTAACATCCATCGACCCGGTATTTTGGTTTTCACCACAATCCAACACACCACCGATGCCAACAGCATGACCACGGTAGCCGTGGTGACCGACATCCACAAGCTGTTCAAGGCTGCCGTGCGAATGTTTTCCGAACCCAGTATGTAGCGGTACCCGTCTAAGGTAATTCTGGACAATGCCTCCATCGAGGGTGGCGCATAAAACTTTTGCAATGATGACCACAACAAGACCAAGAAGGGCAGGATCACAATGAGCAAGAAATACACGATGAAGATGGCCAAGGTGACATAGCGCCATCCGCCCAAGTCAATGGTGCGCGGCCTGAAACCTTTGCCAGTCACGGTGGCATATTTGCTGCCCGATGCTGAAATTCGAGCCTGCACGTAAATGCCACCCGTGGTCAGCAACAACAAAATTACCGAATAGGCTGCGGCCAAACCAATCTGGCTGGGGTATTGGTGAATGGCCTGGTAAATGGCCGACGTAAAGACTTGAATACCACCTGGCAATCCCAGCAAAGCTGGCACTTCAAACGACTCAATGGCGCGGACAAACAATGTCAGCACCGTGGCCACAATGGCCGGAAAAACCAATTTCAATGTAATGCGGTACAAGGTGCTCATGACGCTTGAACCACTCATCACGGCTGATTCTTCAAGTGAAGGGTCCATGGCTTTGAAAGCTGACGACATCAGCAAAAACGCCATGGGCGAGTAGTGCAAACCGTCAACCCAAATCATGCCCCACATGGAATAGATGTTGAACGGCGGCGCATCCAGTCCAAACAAGGACATGGCCAATGTATTGAGCAAGCCAATTTTGGGACTGGCCAGCATGATCCAAGCAATGGTGAACAAAATACTGGGAATGATGAGCGGGACAATCGACAAGGCAAAGAACAAACGCCGCATGGGCGTGTTGGTTCTCTCGTTCATCCAAGCCAATGCGGTGCCAATGACGAAGGCGACCATCGATCCACCCAAGGCAAACTGAACGGAATTCCAAAAAGTGGTAACCGTCTCTGGGTTGGTGTAGGCTGTGACGTAATTGCCCAGCGTGAGTGTCGAGGGCGATGTGGCTGTTTCGGGCGTATTGAAACTTTGCCAAATCATGAAGCAGAAAGGCACCAAGGCCAAGACGGCAACAACGGCCAAACAAATACCAATCACCAACCACTTGGCGTCAAATCCTGTTCCATATTTGGGAGCAGTGTCTTCTACGACTGAACTTTGCACGAATGAATTCTCCAGCATGACTCTGATGTGATCAGCACTTTTTAACCGTTCTTTTATATGGAACTGCAGTCCACATGAAGGCACAACTCGCATTAGGCGTGATTCAAATCAATGTGTCAAGGGCAGGATGCTCGGGTTTACCCTAGAGCGAGTTTTACGCTCGCCAGGTCGGAAAGAGTCTCTTGCTATCCTCTGTGCATTTCCTGAAAATTGGCTCATGATTCTTTTATAAGGAACGATGTTCTTTTAAGCGGAAAATCGATATGATGGTCATCGGGTGCTCGTTGCGAAAGTATTTTGGCTTCGCAGACGCACTTCACTCACCACATTTTCATCTCACTGTTCCTGCCCAGCGTTTTAATCATTGCCAGTTGACCCTTCTCACTTGCTCATGACCACTGAAACCCCCTCGTCCAAAAGCTCACGCCTGTCCTCAGTGGCAGCGGCAGTTCGCGTGCTGAAATGTTTCTCCGAAGTAGAGCCCGAAATTGGCATCAGCAGTTTGGCCAAACGCTTGTCTTTGGCCAAAAGCACGGTGCACCGCTTGGCCGTCACGCTCACCAGCGAAGGGCTTTTGGAGCAAAGCCCCGAAACAGGTCGCTACCGTTTGGGCATTAATTTGTTTGTCATGGGCGCCTTGGTGCGCCGCCGCTTGGATGTGTCCAACATGGCCCAACCCTTTTTGAATGTGCTGCGCGAACGCACCGGCGAAACCATTCACCTGGCGGTGATGAATGAAACCAATATTTTGTATTTGTACAACCTTGAAAGCCGACAAGCCATTCGCATGAAAAGCTACATCGGCACCATCAAGCCGGCGTTTTGCACCTGTGAAGGTCGCGTCATCGTGGCCTTTGGCGGAAACGAATTGATCAACAAAGTGCTCAATGCGCCCTTGATCGCACGAACACCCGGCACCCAAACAGATCCCGTCAAATTGAACAAAATGTTTGCAGAAATTCGCAACCATGGCTATGCCATCGACGATGAAGAATCTGAGCAAGGCATGCGCGGCATTGGCGCGCCGCTTCGCGACATAGCGGGTCAGGTGGTGGCCGCCATTGGGATCGGCGGCCCTAGCCAGCGCCTCACCCTCAAAAAACTGCGCAGCTTGGCCCCTGTGCTGACCAGTACCGCCGATGCCATTTCGACCCAATTGGGCTACCGAGCCTAAATTGCCATGAACCACAACTTACACACCATTCAATTGGCTGGCACCGACCAGTCTTTTCCCTGCGCAGAAAACGACACCCTGCTGCGCGCGGCGCTGAGAAGCGGCATTGCATTTCCTTACGAGTGCAATGTAGGGTCGTGCGGCAATTGCAAATTTGAGTTGTTGGATGGCGTCATGACGTCGTGCTGGCCCGAAGCGCCTGGGCTTTCCGACAAAGATCGCGCCAGAAACAGAGGGCTTGGCTGCCAAAGCCGCCCTACCGGCCCGCTGCAAATCAAACTCCGCACCAGCGACAAATACGCGCCGCAGTTTCCGCCTGTTCGCACAGCCGCCAAGTTCATCGCCTCTCGCGCCATCACGCACGACATGTCTGAGTTCACTTTTGAAACCGACATTCCCTTGCCCTTTTTGAGTGGTCAATATGCGCTCATTCAAATGGACGGCATTGCGGGTCCACGCGCTTATTCCATGAGCAATGTGGGCTTGTTCAGTGGTGAATCTGCAGCGGGTCGATTGATTGAGTTTCAGGTAAGACGCGTACCGGGCGGTCAAGGCAGCGCACATTTGTTTGACGAATTAACGGCCGGCGCCAGCGTCGAAATTGATGGCCCTTATGGCATGGCTTACTTGCGTGAGCACATTGAGCGAGATATTCTGTGCATTGCAGGCGGTTCAGGCTTGGCCCCGATGGTTTCGATTGCACGTGGGGCCTTCAGCAGCCCCCAGATGAGCGGCAGAAAACTCCACTTTGTTTATGGCGCGCGCGCCGTTCAAGATGTTTGCGGCCTCGACATGCTCAACACCTTGCCCAAGTGGAATGAACGCGGCACATACCAAGCGGTGGTGTCTGGTGCCACAGCGTCAGACCGTTTGCCCCAGGACTATTTGAGCGGCTTTGCCCATGATGCCGTGGCCCGTCTTTATGGTGAACGTCTACAGCAAATGGAAATTTATTTTGCGGGTCCCGCATTGATGGGACAGTCACTTTTAAAAACTTTGATTGATCTGAAGGTGCCCATGGACCAAGTGCACTTTGATCAGTTTTATTGAACGGCGCGTATGAGCAGCGAAGACATCAAAAACAAACACAGCGTCCAAGACCATCAGTATGGCGCAGACACTTATCACACGCATGACGGTGAAGCTGATCATGACCATGATCACGATTTTGCGGGAGACGATCCATCGCAAGAATCGTTGTGGCGCAAAGACAATGTGATCTTGCACAGCGTGGGCATTGATGTGGGCTCTTCTGGCACCCAGGTGGTGTTTTCGCGCATTCATTTGCGCCGCATTGCGGAAGATTTGTCGAGCCGTTACACGGTGGTTGAACGCACCGCACTTTACCAATCGCCCATCTCACTGACACCTTATTTGAGTGACAGCCTGATGGACGCCAAGGCCTTGGGTGCCATCATCGACAAGGCGTATCAAGCGTCTGGCTTGCACCCCGATGAAATTGACGCCGGTGCTGTAATTTTGACGGGCGAAGCCCTGCGCCGTGAAAACAGTGAGTCGATTGCCGCCGTATTGGCAGAACAAGGCGGCGAGTTTGTGTGCGCCACGGCCGGTCACCACATGGAGGCCATGTTGGCGGTTTACGGCTCTGGCGCGGCAAAGCGTTCTTACGATGAAAAGCATCGCATTTTGAACATTGACATTGGCGGTGGCACTACCAAGCTGGGCCTGGTGCAAAACGGCGAGCTGGTGGCCACAGCCGCCGTTCACTTGGGTGGACGCCTCATGGTGGTGAATGAAAAAAATGTGCTCACACGCCTCGATCCTGCCGGCGCTTATTTGGCCAAACAAGCTGGCTTTGATTGGCAGTTGGGCGATCAAGTGTCACGGCAAGACTTGGCCCATGTGGCCCAGTGGATGGCTGATGCACTGGTGCGCGTTCTGACACAAACCTTCACTCGCGAAGACTTGTCCAATTTGTATTTAACCGACCCGGTAGACGACTGGGGTCACCTCGACGGCATCATGTTCTCAGGGGGTGTGGGCGAGTATGTGTACCGGCGCGAGATGCGTGACTTTGGCGACTTGGGCAAATTGTTTGGTGAAGCCGTTCGCCAACGCTTGGATCAAAACGCCGTACCTGTGCCTTTGTTGCCCGCAGGCGAATGCATCCGCGCCACTGTCTTGGGCGCCTCCGAATACAGCGTTCAATTGAGTGGCAACACCACCTTTATTTCTGAGCCTGCAGCCTTGCTGCCCCGCAAAAATTTACAAGTGATTCCGTTGAACCTTGTGCTCCAAGAAATCATCGACCCCGTTGAAATTGCAGAGGCGTTGGGCAAGTCATTCAAACGCCACGACCTGGTGGAAGGCGCACAAGATGTGGCCATTTCACTGCGCTGGTTAGGCGCGCCTTCGTTCACACGATTGCAAGCTTTGTCGCAAGGCATCCTGAATGCCTTGCCTGAAACATTGAAGCAACAACGTCACTTGTACATCGTGACCGATGGCGACATTGCGCACAATTTGGGACACCTTTTCAAAGAAGACGAGCGCGTGAAATGCGAAGTCTTGGTCATTGATGGCGTGACCTTGTGGGGCTTTGACTTTGTCGACCTCGGACGCATTCGAATGCCTTCTTGGACCGTGCCTGTCACCGTCAAATCCCTGGTCTTCAATGAAGACCCGCGTGCGCACGGCAAGTCTGATCTGGGCGAGTGGCATGCGCATGAAGACGGCAAAATGCACCGACATGATCATGCGAAGGCTCACGCCCATGGCCATGATCATTCACATGATCACGGACATTCGCATGGCCACAGTCACTCGCATGGTCACGACCACGCGCACCCGCACGAACATGGACACGACCATTCACACGACACACAACACGCATTGAATTTGGCTCACAAGGCCAAGCCATAGGCGGCGTCCGCCACTTAAAAGCGCAGCCCCTGTGCTTTTTTTTCGCACACAAGTATGACGAATTAGAAGAAAATCACACCATGGATTTGAACACCACCTCACTGCTTGCCACTTCGGGCTTGTTGCTCGCTTTGGGCTTTCGTCATGGCCTAGACCCAGACCACATCGCGGTTGTGGATGGCATGACACGCTTGCGGCACAACAGCAGCGCCTATTGGAAAGCTCGCCTGACTGGTTTTCAATTTGCCGCAGGGCACAGCCTCACCATCTTGTTGGCCACCTTTGCCTTTTACTTGTACAGCGTTCAGTTGCCCGATTGGTTGGACTCTGTAGGGCTTTGGGTTTCTACATTTTTTCTGGTCTGGCTGGCTTACCGTAATTTCAAATATTGCTTTTCAGGCAACGAAGATCATCATCACGCCGGCAGCCCGGTGCAGCGCAAATTCTTGAAGACCTTGGGGCCTTTTGCCCATCCCATGGGCGTTGGTTTTGGCTTTGCCATTTCATTTGACTCATTGGCCCAAGCCGGTTTGATGGCCGCCAAGGGACAAGAGTTGGGTGGTTTTTTTGCCATCTTTGTCATGGCGCTCAGCTTTGGCTTGGGCATGATGTTGGCCGACACCAGCAACGGTTTGTTGATGCATTGGTTGGTCAACCGAAGCCACGATTTGGCTCACAATGCTGGCCGCATCATGAGTGGTGTGGTGGCCCTCTTGTCAGTGGCGGTGGTGGCGGTGGGCCACAGCACCCCGTACATTGCCAACTTAGAACAATTTTGGGATGCCTGGGGCGGCTATGTTGGGTTGAGCATCACAGGCGTGGCCCTGGTGGTTTACGGGGTCAGCACCCGCATTTACCGGTCCAAGCAACTCAACTGGCGGGTTGTAAGTGCACATGGTGAACACCGCCCCCATGGTCGTGCCCCTTCCCTGCTTTTTCCAAAATAACCGGCACAATTTGAACCGAACCGTGACGCACGCCTGTTTGCGCCACGATGCGATGTGCAAACTGCTTCACCTCTTTGGTTTTGCCACGCAGGAATGCCACTTCCAAGCAGTTGTCGTGGTCTAAATGCAAGTGCATGCTCGACACCGTGAGGTCGTGATGGTCGTGTTGCAAATTGGCAATGCGTTCCGCCATGGTGCGGTCGTGGTGGTTGTACACATATCCCAAGTGCGCAATGCAATGCTCGCTTTCGTTTTGGCGCAGCGATTCTTGAGAGTGCCATCCGCGAATCAAATCTCGAATGGCCTCAGAGCGTGAGGCATAGCCATTTTTTTCAGTGAGCTGGTCCAAAATGGTAGCCAATTCGGATTCAATTGAAATGGTGATGCGTTCCATGAATTTGCCTTGCAGAAAAAGTGGTCGATTGGCGCCATGATACGCAGAAGAAAAGACAAGATCCTATGAACGATATGACACCAGACAAACGCATTCCCATTTATTTACTGACAGGCTATTTGGGCAGTGGCAAAACATCGCTTCTGAAATCATGGTTGGCCCAAGATGAGATGAAAGAAGCAGCCTTGGTCATCAATGAACTGGGCGAAGTGGGCCTGGACAATCAGCTTTTGAGTGCCGCCACGGAAAGCAGCGCGTTGGTGGCCAATGCCTGTGTTTGCTGTACCGGTCTGCCCGGCCTGGCCGAAGCTCTGGAGGACTTGTTTTGGGCACGCCTGGAAAGGCGCATGCCCCGCTTTCCCAATCTGGTCATTGAAACCACGGGCTTGGCTGAGCCTGGTCCCGTGGCTGAGGCGTTGACCAGCAGCGAGTTGCTGAAGGAAAGGTATCGATTGGCAGGGGTCATCACTTGCTTGAGTGCCAAAACCGCTGACGCGGTTTTAAAGCAACATGCCGAAGCGCGGGCCCAATTGGCAGGCGCCGATTTGCTGGTGATCACCAAAACTGACACAGTCAGTCCAGAGGACTTAGCGCATCTGCGCTTGCGTCTTCAACACCAGCTTGACCATTTGAATTTACCGCACGCCCCGCGCTTGCTGACATCGGCGCATGCCAGTCTGAGTGCCAAAGACGCTCTGGAACATTTGGCGAGCCACCAACACAAAGAACTGCATCTCTGTCACATTCATGACCACGACCACGATCACGCCGCGAAGGCCATTTTTTGTCCCGTTCAAGCAGGCAAAAATGTGGCCGACTTGCTTGATCAAGTGACGCTGATTCAGCAAACTTTAGGTTCAGACCTGATGCGACTCAAAGGGCGAGTCGACACACTTCAGGGCAAGTACGTCATTCAACTGGCGCCCTTTGAAAAGGTACCGGAGGTGCTTGCAGACGGGCTTGCTTGGGACGATGCCACACGCAGTGGGCTCACCCTCATTGTGAGCACTCGCTTATCAGCAGAGTCCCAAGCTCAGTTGGCAATGAGCACCGCTTATTTCCAAGGATCGATGGTCATGTGAATGGCGTCCTGTGCGCCTTCACCCACCAGAGAGCGGATGGCGTATTCGGTTTGGTCCAAACCAAACATGTGGGTGCTCATGTCTTTCACGTTGTGACGATTGCCTGCAATGAGTTGCAACGCCAATTCCACAGACTCATAACTGTGACCGCGCATGCCCTTCACTGACAAGAATTTGGCAATGATCATGTCGCTGTCAAACTGTGGCACCTTTTGGCGTTTGATGCCGCCCAAAATGACGCGGCCTTTTTTGCGTGCCAATTGAAGGGCGCTGATGACCGAACCAGGGCCACCCGACGCACAGTCAATGACCAAATCGGCCATCAAGCCGCCCGTGATGTCGGCCACCGATTCCAACAGATCTTCGTCGCCAATGGCCACGGTGTGGCTGGCCCCCAAGTGCTTGGCCATGGCCAAACGCTTTTTGTCGGATGGCGTGTTCAAACCCGTCACGATGATTCTGTCGACGCCGGCTTCACGCGCGGCCACCACACACGACAAGCCTTGTTGACCAGGGCCTTGAATCAAAACCGTTTGACCAGGACCCGCCCCGCCATGAAGGTACGTCCATTCAATGCCATTGGACATGGGCAAGGCCAAAGCTGCATATTTAGGCTCAAGACCTGCAGGCACTTTGTGAAACACGGTGTTCATGTGCAGTTCTTGATACTGGGCAAAGCCACCCCAGAGTCCAGAGCCACGGTTCAAACCGGTTGCGCCATATCGCGGGCCACCCAAACGCCAATCGGTGGCATTGCACAATCGAAAATCGCCGCTTCTGCAAAAGTCACAATGACCACAAGGCAGGTACTCTTCCAAGGCCACCAAGTCGCCTTCTTTGACGCCCCACTTAGGGCCCGCCATGGCGCCAACTTCTTGCACATAGCCCACGGTCTCGTGGCCCAAAATAGCAGACCCTTGAATTTTGGGCAAGTCTTGGAAAAACATCCAATCGCTGCCGCACACACCGGTAACTTCAACCTTCAACAAGCCCGCATCTGGTTTGGGATCGGGGGTTTGAAATTGTTGAATCTCGATGGTGCCATTGGGCATGGCCACGGCAGCTTTGAATGTTTGTCCCATGAATGACCTTTTGATTTGAAGTAGCGGTATCGAATTGCAATGAGCGTTACAAATCAGACACTGGAGTGCGGCTTGCCCGGCGCAGATTTGAAGTGCTCTTTGGCGCCTTCTTTGTAATGCACGTCGCGCTTGATCAGCATGGCCACTGAGCGAACCTTTTGATGTTCGGGGTCGAGTCCTGGCAACACAAAATCAGGATTCTCAGCCAAAGCGCGCGCTGCTTTGATCAAACGCTGACGGGCCATGATGATGCCGTTGTCGGTGGAGACCAAATTTTCTTTGGTACGGTCTTGAATGGCGCCCATGCTTTCTTGCAATGATGCGTCTTGCATGCCAATGCCCTCAATGCCGCTGTACAACAGGCCTTCACGTTGAGACTTGCGGTCCATCAGGTAGTTATTTTCCATGCGCTGCAAAGGCACGTAATCTTTGTCCACCAGCACGTGAATGCTGGCGCCGCCCTTCATGGCATCCACTTCTTCTGTGGTCAGTGCACGGGTAGGGTGGTAATCAAAGCTCCATGTCCAGCAGCTGTGGTCGTTGATGGGCACCCAGAAGTGGCCATGCACAGGGTGATCGCCGCGGGGAGGCACCATGGTGAAACAAGGCATGACCCACGGTGTGATGCGCCAGTAGTACTGGTCGTCTTCAGCATTGCGGCGGGCACCTACCAGCAAGCCACCATCGGCCTCCACCACTTCAAACACAGGACTCAGATCGTTCAGGTTGTACTGGTTGCCTTTGGCACCTTTGAACAAGGGGTCGCGGCTCAGCGATGCGCTGTGCAAGAAAGACACGTGGCTGGAGTCAATGCCGCCCTCCAAAGCTTGCAACCAATTGCTGGCTTGAACGCGCTTGGACATGTAAGTATGTTCTCTGGGCAAGGTGGCAAACTCCCACTCTGGCAACGGTGGCTGTTTGTCGGCAGGGCCCATGTAAACCCAAACGACGCCACCACGCTCCACCATGGGATACGACTTCAGCTTGATGCGTTCGCAATAGCCTGATGTGGGCTCGGAAGGCACCTCGATGCAATTGCCGTTGACGTCGTATTTCCAGCCGTGATAAGGGCAGCGAATGCCGTTTTCTTCATTGCGGCCAAACCACAAAGAGACGCCGCGGTGTGCGCAAAATTCATCGATCAGACCCAACTTGCCAGAGGTGTCACGAAAGGCCAGCATTTTTTCTGACAACAACTCAATGCGCACTGGCTCGCAATCGGGGCCAGGCAATTGCTCTGACAACAATGCGGGCAGCCAGTAGCGCCTGAACACATTGCCCATCGCGGTGCCAGGGCCTGTTTGGGTGACCAGGTCATTGAGTTCTTTTTTTAGCATGGAAGTTTCTCCTCAGGTGCGTTCGCAGGGGGTCATAAAATGGTTGCCATTTCACTGTAAAAAATGGCCGTTTAAATCGTTCCGCATATCAGAACAATGTTCTTATATTAGAAACGAGGTTATCATCTTGGCCTTGTCATTGTCAACTGGAGATTCTTTATGTCGGGTGCGTGCCGTTTTCTCTCTTTATGCAAAGCTGCAGAAGTCGCTGAAGGCAAAGCCATCAAGGTCGAAAAAGACGGCCTGAGCTTGGCGGTGTTCAACATTGAGGGCGAGTATTACGTCACCGATGACGCTTGCACGCACGGCCCTGGTTCTTTGTCAGAGGGCCCCATTGAGGGCGATGTGGTGGAGTGTGATTTTCACAATGGCGCTTTCAACATCAAAACTGGCGCCGTGGTGGCCGCGCCCTGCATGATCCCTTTGAAAACTTACAAAGCCCGCTTGCAGGGTGATGAGATTGAAATAGAAACCTGAGTTCGGAGGGTCAAGGCACAATCCTTTTCCTCACACTGTCATCAAAAAAAGGCCCTTTGAAGGGCCTTTTTTGTGGGTCTTTGACGACATCACTCAAGGTCAGTTTTCAGGCTTCACCGTTTTGATCATGGGGGCCCATTGCTTCAACTCCTCGCCCACATATTGGGTAAATCGGGCTGAATCCCAGTCAAAGGTTTCCATCGACTGCTTGGCCAACAAGTCCTTCGCTGCAGGGCTTTGCATGATCTTTCGAACTTCTTTGTTCAATTTGTCGACCACTGCGGGGGGCATGCCCGGGGGGCCTGACAAAGAGAACCAAGTAAGCGCCACCAACTTAGGGTAGCCCTGCTCGGCAAAGGTGGGCACATTGGGAAACTCAGGCATGCGCTTGGACGATGTGATGGCCAAGGCGCGCAATTTGCCGGCTTGGATTTGGGCACTGGCTGTGGAAAGCGTGGTGAACAACGCAGGAATGTGGCCGGCAATGGTGTCTGCCACAGCAGGGCTTCCTCCCTTGTATGCCACGTGTTGCATGTCTGTTTTGGCCATCACCTCAAAAGCCTCTCCAATCAAATAGCCGTGTGTACCCTTTCCAGGGGAGCCCCAGCTAACGGGATTGGCCTTGGCGTACGCAATAAAGCTTTTCAAGTCGGTCACGGGAAGCTGCGCATTGACCGCCAGCACAATGGGGGGGCCACCCAACATGGCAATGTGAGTGAAGTCTTTGATCGGATCGTAGGTCTTCGGATTTTCAGAAGGGCCAATGACGTGCGAGGCCACGCCCGAGATCACCAAGTTGTAGCCATCGGGTGCAGATTTTGAAACTTGTTGCGAGCCAATCATGCCGCCTGCGCCGCCCTTGTTTTCAATCACAAAGGGCTGCTTGAGGGACTCCGACAAGCCCACAGAAATGAGGCGCCCCAACGTATCCGAGCTTCCGCCGGCAGCGTAAGGCACCACCACCTTGACGGCGCGTTGTGGCCAGACAGGGTCTTGTGCGTGGCCTGTTTGAACACTTAAAAATGCGCCACAAATTAAGCCGCACTGAGCCACAGATCGAATTGTTTTGATGAATGCGTTTTGCATCTTTTGCTTCGCCATGGTTTGAAATGTCACTTTAAATTGCCCTTCGAATGTTAATTTTCTATGCCGCCGACTGTCCCTGAATGTGCACACCCTGTCAAGCATAGAGAACCGGCGGTCCACATAAAAGAACGATTAATTCTCATGCGCTCATGGCTTCACCCAACCCGTCGTCAGCATCTTTTCTGAAATTGGTTTGGTCAAAAAGATGGTGGTCAAAATGCGTGTCAGGTGAAAAGCCGTGACGATGGGCGCACCCAAGCCGAAGGCTTTGGACAAGACGCCCATCTCGGTCATGCCGCCCGGCGCCATCGATAAGAAGGCGGTCATCACCGCCACCTCGGCACCTTTGGAAATGAACCAAGCCGCCACCATGCACACGGCCAAGATGCCCAAAGTGACCGCCGCCACAGAAGCCAAAGTCCGCGGTGCCCGGGTGAAAAATGCGCGGTTGATGTGTTGACCCAAGCCCCAGCCAATGACAATTTGGGCTGCAATCAATCCCAAATCGGGCAAACGGCCCGTGATCTCTTGGTTCGCACCAATGGCCGCAACCAACAAGGCGCCCAAAACCCAAGGGTTGGGCGTTCTTAGTTTTTGAAAGCACCAGCCGGTCAACGTGGCGGCCGCCAACAAGCCAATCGAAATGGGCAAACTGAGCACGCCGATGCCAGGCGTGGGCATGATGGGCGTGGCCCCACTGGCCCAAGCAATATAGGAAGCGGTAGAAGTCACAATCATGATGCGAACTGCATGGGCGGAAGCCACCACAGCGCCGTCAGCGCCTGCACGTTGAGCCTGCACCGACATCTCCGCAGAGGCGCCCAAAGCGACCGAGTAAATGGCGGTGGGGCCGTCGACATTGGCCAGCTTTTGCAACACGCGGGCCGATAAGACCGACATGAAGATACCGACAAAAGCGCCAAACACCATCCATGGCGCCAAGCCACCAATGAGTTGCAATACCGCGGGCGTGAAGTACAGCCCAATCGACGCACCAATGTATATTTGTGCAGACTTGCGCGCCAGCACGGGCTGCTTGTGGACGCGGTTGGCCATGCTCACAGCAGCCACAAACACCATCGGTCCTAACACCCAAGGCAATGGCACGTGACCCTGAAAGGCACACCACCCCCCCAAAGTCGCCATGCCAATGGTCAGCGCCAATCGCACCCAACGTTCTGTCTGAAAAAACATCATGCGCCCAAGTAAGTTCCACCGTTGACGTGCATGACTTGACCCGTGACAAACCTTGCTTGCTCACTGGCCAAAAAAGTGACCATGGCAGCCACTTCGTCGGCCGTGCCGCGGCGTTCGGCCAACGGGTGGTGCTTGGCGTGATGGTTGGGTTCGGCCGATGCAGTTCCGCTGTTTCGGTTTGTTGAAATCATGCCAGGTGAGACACAATTGACCGTGATGTTGGGTGCCAGGTCATGGGCTAAAGCACGTGTCAAGCCAACCAAACCCGATTTGGCTGTCACCACATGTGGACGGTTCTTGGCTCCCGTGTGTCCCGTGAGGCCACCAATGTTCACAACGGCGCCCATGGGCGACAGGCGCAGCATGGGCAGGGCAGCTTGACTGCAATAAAAAGCACCATCAAGCACGACTGCCAAAGTATTACGCCAATCTTCCACCGAGACTTGATCAATGGGGGCCTCGCGCCGAATGGCGGCATTGTTAACCACCACGTCCAAGCGCCCCCATGTGGACTGAATCAAGTCCATCATGCGCTGCACGCTTCGTCTGTCGGTCACATCGGCCAAGCACAACAGGGCAGGTGTGCCGAGGGCGTTCAATTCGTCGACAACGGCCTGGCCTTCGCTGACGGAGGCGCGCACATTGATGGCCAACGCAAAGCCTTGCTGGGCTAGCGCATGGGCAATGGCGCGGCCAATGTTGCGACCGGCACCTGTGACGAGTGCCACTTTTTGATCCGCCTTGAGAGTTGTCATGTTTTTATTTCAAAATTAAAATCACAAGGGCAGATTACTTGACCGCCAAGCTGGTCAGAGCCACCGTGCTGGCTTTGAACAAGCCGTTGACCTGCGCCAAGATGGCGTCTGTTTGCGCCACATCCAAGCCGCCAAATTTGCAATTGGCTTTGAACTTTTGCAATAAATCGGCATCCGACATGGGGTGATCCACGCCGCCTTTGAAAAAGCCTTGGCGCTGCTCCAGCACTTGGCCGTTTTTCAGATGCACGCGGACATGACCCGTGAATTGTTGGGGGTAGGGGTTGTGGGGGTCGACGATGTAACTGACCTTGGACGCCAACGCGCGAATGTCTGCACCTTGAACCACCGCTTCTGTGTAGGCTTCCAAACCAGCATCGTCCAGCATCAAGCCAGCGGCAATGGCGTAAGGAATACTGAACTTGGCGGCATAGGCATTGGGCGGCGAATGTTTGAGTGAGAGCGGCTCCCACAAACGATGCACGATGCCTTCAGCGGTATCGCACTCAATGCGATCGATTTCTGTGAGGGCCAAGTTTTGCTGCGCCAACGCTTGACGAATCAATCGAGCGCAATCGATGAAGGGGTGCGCCATGGTGCCGCAAGCATAGGGCTTAAAAGCAATGGTGGTCCAAATCCAAGACTGGCCAAAGTCTTTCATCATGGCTTCGAAGTTGCCGTCGGTGGTGTTGGCAAACCCATGGAACAAACCATGGTGGCCTTCAAAGACGGTAGCCGGTCCTTTGAAGCCAGCTTGCGCCATGCGCACTGCACGATAGGCCGACTGCGCAGCCCAACCCGGGTGCATGCGCTTGGTCCATGAACCATCGGCCAAATACTCAATGATGCCGCCAGCCATGCTGCCGGCAATGCCAAAGGCATTGACCAACTGCGCTTCAGTCAAATTCAGTGCGGCACCGATTCCTGCGACACCCCCCATCACACCAAAAATAGCAGTCGGGTGAAAGCCCGCTTTGTGCACGCGCGTGGGCGCTACGGCACACAAACGGCACATCACCTCAACACCCATGGCCACACCGCGCAGCAATTGTTCACCCGACAAAGCATGACGCTCGGCAGCGGCCAACAAGGCCGGCACAATGACCACGCCCGCATGCACTGGGCCGCCTTCGTAGGTGTCGTCAAAGTCTTCGCCATGCGCCGCAATGCCGTTGACAAAGGCCGCACCTTCCACGCCGCACTTTTGCTCAAAACCAAAGACTGTGCAGTGACCTGCTTGCTCAAATGATTCGAGTGCAGCTTTGACGTAAAACTCGTGACGCGCCGCAATGCAAATGCCCGCCACGTCCATGATCAAGCGTTGGCCCACATGCTGGCCCAAGGCTTCTTTTTCAGGATGCGCATGGACAATCACTTGCGCCAATTGTTGCGCAATGGTCATGCCGGATTTTGAATGGTGTGCTTCGCTCATTGGGCCAACTTTCGACGATCTGCAATTTCTTTCCAAAGCGTGTAAGCCGTCAGCACCGCCGCCAATCCCAACAAAATCGAGGACACAGTGTCGGTCACAAAAATACTGTGGTCGCCACCTGAAATCAACAAACTCCGCCTGTAGTTGGACTCCACCATGTAACCCAACACCATGCCCAACACCATGGGCAATACGGGCAATTTGAGCAATCGCATGGCATAGCCCAACAGGCCAATCAGCAACACCAAACCGCAGTCAAACATGCTTTGGTGAATGGCAAATACACCGGCCATGACCAGTGCCAAAATAAAGGCAATCAAGTAAGGCTTGGGGCGGTTCACCAACCACATGCAAGGCGACAAAATGACCATGCCAATGAGCAACATGGCGATGTTGGCGATGAACAATCCGCCATACAAGCCGTATACCACCTCAGGTGCTTTTTGAAACAACATGGGGCCGGGTTGCAAACCATGAATCAGAAAACCACCTAACAAAATGGCGGCCGAATTGGAGCCGGGAATGCCCAAGCTGAGGAGGGGCACCAAGGCTGTGGCTGTGACCACATTGTTGGCCGACTCGGGGGCCGCAACGCCCTCTGGTGAGCCCTTGCCAAATTCCTCTGGATGCTTTGACCATCGTTTGGCTTCTGTGTAAGCCATGAAAGCTGCGACCGTTCCACCAGCGCCCGGCGTCACACCCTCGATGGTGCCAATCACGGCGCCAATGGCTTGGGGTTTGAACAATCGTTTGCTCATGGCCCAGTTGGGCAATTTCAAGCGCGTAGAGCCACTGCCACCGCGGGCCCAGGGTGGCTCGCCAATTTGCACCAGCATTTCTGTCACGGCAAACAAACCGACCATCACCAAGATTGGCTTCACACCGTCCAACAAGTCTTCTGATCCCAAGGTGAAACGCTGCATGCCTGACACAGGGTCGCTGCCAATGAAAGCGATCATCAAGCCCATGCACGCTGCAATCAAACCGCGCAGCAAAGAGCCGCCTGACAAGCCGGCAATGACGGACAAGCCCAAGATGCCCAAAGAAAAATAAGCGGCCGGCGTGAATGCCAGCGCCACCTGGGCCAAACTCTCGGTGCACAACACCAACACCACCAGACCAAACAAGCCGCCATAAAGCCCCGACATCAAAGAGATGCCCAAGGCCTCGCCGGCCATTCCGCGTTTGGCCATTTCATTGCCATCAATGACGGTGGCAGACGCAGAGTTGGTGCCAGGGGTGCGAATCAAAATGGCAGGGATGGAGCCGCCATACTCGGCACCCACATAGACGCTGGCCAACAACACCAGGGCATTGGTGGCTTCCATGCCCACCGTGAAAGGCAGCAACAAGGCCATGGCAATGGAGGGCGAAATGCCTGGCAAGGCACCGCCAAAAATACCCCACAAGACGCCCGCAAAGGCCGACAAAATAATCCAACCCGAAGCCAGGTTGGAAAGCGCCATCAAGAAACTGTCCATGATTTATTTTCCAATCCACTGAGACCACATACCGGTTGGCAAGTGAATTTCTAAAGCGTAGTCAAACGACAACCAAAGGGCGGGGCCTGTGAGCAAGGCACACCACAACAGTGTTTTAAATTGACGCGCACCACCGTAATAAGCAATGGCCGCCACCATCAAACCAATGGCAATTAAAAAACCAAACACCGATACCAAGGCCACAAAAGCCGCCAGCATTGCCAGCAAACCCATGGCTTTGAGGTGCGGATGCTCGCTGCCGCCTGGCTCTACCTCTTCACTTTCATCTTCCGAAATTGCAGCTTGGGTTTTGAGCCATGTCTTCAAAAACAAAAGCGCAGAAGCCATCAACATCAAATAGCCGATGGCCGTGGGCACGCCGGCAACACCGACGGCATCGGCCAACAAGCTGTCTTCAATCTGGCTGGCCTGGTACACATACATTGAAGAAAAAATCACACCCAACAAGCCCGTCAAGCGATCCGTTTGTTGTGCGTTCATTTGATCAAGCCCATCTCTTTGAAGTCAGCAGCCGTTTCTTGCGCCACGTCTTGAATAAATTTGCGTGCCGCCTCGCGGCCCAACAGCATGGGTGTCAGGTTGTCTTTTTGATATTCCGCTTTGTACGCTGGCAACTCAAGTACTTTTCTTGCGGCGTCTTCCCATGCTTTGGCGATGTTGTCTGGCACGCCTTTAGGACTTGCCAATCCTCTGAATTTGCGAATCACGACGTCATACCCTTGCTCTTTGGCGGTGGGCAATTGAGGCAAACCGGTCAAGCGCTTCTCTGAAAGCGTGGCCAGCAAACGAACCTTGCCCGCCTCTAGTTGGCCTTGCAATTCCTGAATTTCACCAATCCCAATGTCATAGGTGCCATTGAGCACACCAATCATCATGTCGCCGCCGCCTTCATGGCTGACGATGGGCACTTTGACACCGGCAGCGCGTGCCAATTTCTCCATGCCAATGCGCTCCAGCGACGCTGGATTTGCAGCACCCCATCGAGATTTACCAGGATTGGCTTTTGCAAAAGCCATCACATCCTGCAAAGATTTATAAGGTGAGTCGGCACGCGTGAAAACAACTTCAGGGTCAATGAAGACAATCAGCATGGGGTCTAAACCGTCATAGCCCACGCTTGGCTTTGACAGCAAACTTGTTTGAATGTAAGTAGGGGTTGTGCCGTAGAACATCGAGCCATCGGTGGGCCCTTTGGCCACGTGGGCAATGGCTTTGGCGCCGCTGCCACCGCGAATGTTTTCAACCGCCATGTTGGTCTTCATGATGGGTGAAATGTATTTGGACATTTCGCGCAAAAATACATCCGTCCCGCCACCTGGGCTGGAATGCGTGACCAAGGTCACTCGGCTGACAGGGTAGGCAGGCGCGTTGCTGGTTTGTGCAACGACGGTGGTCACGGCGCTGAATGCCAAACAAAGGGCCAGACTGGTTTTCAAAAAAGCAGTGCGTTTCATTAAGATCTCCCAGGGTTGAGAATAAGTCCCGCGGCATTGAACTGCGAGACGGGACTGACGGACAGTTATTGGGTCAAACTCTGAATCAGTTCCTTCAAGTTTGTTTGAGTTGCCAAGCTCATGCACAGGTTCCAGGCCTGCTCAGTTTTGGCGGCGCCCAAAATAGGCGTGCTTTGATCAACAAATTTGGCCTTGAGTTGCTCATTGCTCATGGGTTTTTCCAAACTGCCAATGGCGCGCTCAATGAAGATGTGATGGGTTTGACCGTCGGTGGTTTCCAGTGTGACGTCCACGGAAGCTTCGTGAATGCTGCGGTCGACAATCAATTCCACTTTGTCGCGCACACCAATCACCAAGGGTGAGCGCACCACGTCATCGGCGTACTCATGCTCGCCCGCGCGGCCATAAATAAGCGCCACCGCGCAAGAATGGAACACGCTGAACTTGGCCAACAATCCATCGGTGGGGGTTTTTTTGCCCGTCAGTTCTTGCACCAAGGGGTGGGCTTTCAAAGTCACTTTGGCCACTTGCTCGGGCTTCAAGTTGTGCTTTTCACGCAATTGCACGCAGGCATCGATGGCGGGGTGAATCACAATGCCGCAAGCAAAAGGCTTGTAGGTGTTGAGTTCAATTTCCCACGAGGTGCCCAAGTTTTCTGTGATTTCTTTCCAATCGGTTTTGTCAGAAAACACTTGCATCAAACCACGCGGCGCTTCTAAAGCGCGGGGAGACGCGGTGTAGCCATGCTTGGCCATGAGCGCAGACATGAGGCCCACTTTGGCAGCGCCACCGGGGTGGAAAGGCTTGGTCATGGTGCCAAACTGTTCGCGCAAGCCCACAGGTTGTGAAGCGGCAATGCCCAAGGCCATTTGTGTTTGTTTGGCGTTCAAACCTAAAAGGCGTGAACAGGCTGCTGCGCTGCCCAACATGCCGGTCGAGCCGGTGATGTGCCAGCCGCGGTCGTAGTGGTTGGGGTACACCGCATTGCCCACACGGCAAGATACTTCGACCCCCAACACCAAGGCGTCAATGATTTGGCGACCGCTTGAGCCTAAGTGCTCGCCCAAGGCCAAAATAGCAGACGCCACAGGCCCAGCGGGGTGAATGATGGTTTTCAGGTGGGTGTCGTCAAAGTCAAAGGTGTGCGAACTGATGCCATTCAGCAAAGCGGCATTGGCCATGTCTACGCGGTCGCTGCGGCCCAAAACTGAAGCTTGTGCAGAAGGTGCCAGCTCTTTGACTGCGCCCAATGCGGCTTCCACGGTTTCATGGGTGCTCGGGCCGACAGCGCAGCCAGCCCAATTGGCAAAGGTGCGATGGGCTTGTGCTTCTACGGCGTCAGACCAGCCTTTGGAAGGATGGCTGGCCACAAACTCGGCCAGCATGTGGGTGATGGCGGGGGCATTGGCGTCGGCGACAACGGTGGTATTTCGTGCGGTCATGGGAAATAAAGGCATACTGCCAATGAAGTCAAAAGAAGCGCTGATCATAGGGGAATCGCACAAATTTGGCAGAAGAGCTCACAGCATTCAGCGCCAGAAACAGCCCAATCATGGCAAAATAGCTTGAATATTTCTCACAGGCTACGCAACGCCTTCGTGTAGGCCTTTCAGCCAATCGCTTCACTGAGTGCATTGACCCAAGTCATTCACAGGAAATGCGACTCAGTTTAGACTCTTCCTATTAACTGATGGCGCGCATTCTCCGCTTGTTCGCCCCTTTTTATGACCACACACACTTCGCCTGAAAATTCACAACCGATCCCGTCGGACCAAGACATGCCGCACCGCAAAATCATTCGGCAATGGCTCACGCCTTTGTCCGAACGGTCTACTTTGCGCGCATTTGTGCTTTTGTTGGTAGACACCGCCTTGTTCATCGGCCTGGTGGCCGGCACGGTGGCCGTTGAATCTGTGTGGCTCAAACTCTTGTGTGGCCTGGCCGCGGGCTTTGTGATTGGCAGGCTCTTCATCATTGGCCATGACGCTTGCCATCAAAGCCTCACACCCCACCGCGAATTGAACAAATGGATTGGTCGCTACGCATTTTTGTATTCCCTCACCCCATTCAGCTTGTGGGACACCGGCCACAACGTGGTGCACCACGGCTACACCAACCTCAAAGGAGTCGACTTTGTTTGGACGCCGCTCACGGCGGAAGAGTTTGCCGCTCTAGGCCCGGTCGGACGTTTACTGCAATACCTTTACCGCAGTGGCTGGGCACCCGGGCTTTACTATCTGATTGAAATTTGGTGGAAGCGCGAATTTTTTCCCAACAAAACACACATGCCCACACGTCGCCCTATCTTTTTCAAAGACAGCTTGTTGGTCACTGCATTTGGTGTTTTGTGGATGGGTGTCATCAGCGTGGCAGCCATTGCCAGCGATCAATCCATCGCACTCAGTTTGCTGATGGGCGTGTTGGTGCCATTCTTGTTCTGGAACACCATGATTGGATTTGTGGTCTACGTTCACCACACGCATGTGCGCGTGTCTTGGCACAACGACAAATCGGCTTGGACCAAAGCCCAGCCCTTTGTGTCCACCACGGTGCACCTCACCTTCCCTATGAAGATTGGCAATTTGGTGCACCACATCATGGAGCACACTGCGCACCACGTGGACATGAGCATTCCACTGTATCGCTTGAAAAAAGCCCAAGCCAAATTGGAGGAAATGTTGCCAGGCCGCATCATTGTTCAACCCTTCTCATGGGGCTGGTATTTCAAAACAGCCAAGGCATGCAAGCTTTACGACTTCACGCGTGAGTGCTGGACCGACTTTCAAGGCCACATGACCAGCCCAGTGCGTGGCAACTTGCCTGCCAAACCCTGAAGATTTCTATCCGGCCTGCGGGCCCCATCAGATCAAAAAGCGCTTCTCTGGAAGCGCTTTTTCATTGTGCTCTGCGCGACAAAATTTCAAAAGCTGGCAAGGTTTTGCCTTCCAAAATTTCTAAAAATGCGCCGCCCCCGGTGGAGATGTAGCCCACTTGTTTTTCAATGCCGTATTTGGCAATGGCGGCCAAGGTGTCGCCACCCCCGGCAATGCTGAAAGCACGTGAAGCCGCAATGGCCTCAGCAATCACGCGCGTGCCGTTTTCGAAAGCCGCAAACTCAAAGACACCCACAGGGCCGTTCCATACGATGGTGCCCGCTTGCTTCAGTTGCATCGCCAACTTGGCCGCCGTTTCAGGGCCGATGTCCAATATCAAATCGTCGTCGGCCACCTTGCTGGCAGGTTTGATTGTGGCCACAGCATCCGCTGAGAAAGTTTTGGCCGTGACCACATCGGTAGGGATGGGCACTTCGGCGCCGCGCGCTTTCATGATGGCCATCACAGCACGGGCTTCATCCACCAAATCGACTTCCGCCAAGCTTTTACCGATGTTCAAACCGGCTGCCAGCATGAACGTGTTGGCAATGCCGCCACCCACAATGAGTTGGTCTACCTTGTCGGCCAAACTCTTCAAAATGGTGAGCTTGGTAGACACTTTACTGCCGGCCACGATGGCGGCCAAAGGCCGAGCAGGCTGCGCCAGCGCCTTGGTGATGGCGTCAATTTCTGCAGCCAACAGTGGCCCCGCACAAGCCACTTTGGCGTATTCAGCCATGCCGTAGGTGGTGCCTTCTGCGCGGTGTGCGGTACCGAAGGCGTCGTTCACATAAATATCGCAGAGCGCGGCCATTTTTTTCGCCAACTCAGGGCTGTTCTTTTTCTCACCCTTGTTCATGCGGCAGTTTTCAAGCAGCACCACTTGACCTGCTACAACATCAACGCCCTCAACCCAGTTGGCCTTCAAGGCCACATCGCGGCGCAGGAGTTCTGCCAACCTTTTGGCCACAGGCGCCAATGAGTCTTCGGCTTTGAACTCGCCTTCAGTAGGTCGCCCCAAGTGACTCGTCACCATCACGGCGGCGCCAGCGTCAAGCGCCATTTGAATGCAGGGCACAGAAGCCCGGATGCGCGTGTCCTCTGTAATGTCGCCCGCATAGTTTTGCGGCACATTCAAATCGGCGCGAATAAAAACACGTTGACCCTTGACCGCGCCTTGTTGGCACAAGTCAGAAAAGCGAATGACATTCATGAAAATTCTCTCAGAATTGGTGCACGATTTTAGAACAGCCAGAAGCTTACCAAGCCAGCAAAATATGCAAAGGCAAATAGGTCAGCATGCCTGCCAGAATGGTGTAAAAAACATTTTTACGCCAAAAGTAAACAGCAGCACCCACCACGGCGCCCATCCAACGCGCATCCATCCAAGTGGTGAGAAACTGCCCTTGAACCAACACAATTTCGGGCAACACCACCGCGGCCATGGCGGCGATGGGTGCAAACTGCAAACCACGTTGCGCCCAAGAAGGCAGAGACCATTCTTGACTTGAATACAGAAAAAATCCCCGCGTCACCAACGTCACCAACGTGAGGCCCAAAATCACGCCCAGTGTCCAAACATCTGTGCCTTCAAAAAAGCTCATGCGCCCCGTCCTTGGCTTTTATTTTCAAAGCGCTCTAGGCTCATGCTCATCACAACAGCCACGGCAATGGCCATCACAATGTTGAGCTTCAAAGGCAAGTGATACGCGGCAATGGCCGTGATGGCCGCCACCGTGGCTGTCAAAATTCGAAGTCGGTTGGTGGCCAATGAACACAAGATGCCCACCAAGCACAAAGTGCCAGCAAAGCCCAAGCCCCAAGCGCTGGGAATGATGTTGACCAAAAGTATCCCAAAAAAACTGGCCACCATCCACGTCACCCAAACCGCGCAGGTGCTGCCCGCCAGAAAGGCCGATTGCATCTCTTTGTCGAGCAAGGTGTGGCCAGGCTTTGTGAAGCGCCGGATGAACAAAACATAACTGAGGTCTGCCGTGAGATAGCCCTGCAAAACTCTTTCCAAACGGGGCAGGTGCAAGAGGTAAGGCCGCATGTGCAAACTGAACACCACAAAGCGCAGGTTCACACAAAAGCCTGTGGCCAAGACCACCCAGGCTGGCGCGCCCGCCATCATCAAGGGCAGGGCGGCCAGCTGAGAACTGCCGGCATAAACCATCAAGGTCATGAGCACCGACTCCAACACATTCATGCCCGAATTGACCATGGCCACACCCGTCATCAAGCCCCACGCAGCCACGCCAGGTGTTTGCGGCAAGGCATCTCGCAGGCCCTCTAGAAATGCCGGGTGGCGGTAGTTTTTAGCTTTGTAAAACATCACCCACTGCGCCTTTGAAGCTGCGCAAAAAGTCTGCGGCCGGTAGACGTTTGCCGCCAGGTTTTTGCAGTTGGGTGAGACACAACACCCCCTGTCCACATTGAACCTGCAAACATGACTCGCTGACAGCGAGCAAAGTTCCAGGTGAATGGGAACCCGGTGGGTTGGGAAAAACACCTTTGTGACCACTCGCCAACGTATGGGCCTGCCAAACTTTCACGAGCTCGCCGCCCATCTGCGTGGTCGTGCCAGGGAAGGGATCGAAGGCGCGAACCCGACGCGCCAACACGTCGGCAGGCTGCGACCAATCGATGGCGGCTTCGGCTTTTTCAATTTTGTGTGCATAAGTGATGCCCTCAGTAGGCTGCTTCACCGGCTTGAATTGGCCGATCTGCGTGAGGGATTGCACAATCATGCGGGCGCCCATGTCTGCCAATTTGTCATGCAAGGTGGCGGTGGTTTCTTGATCCGTGATGGGCAAGCTTTCTTCAAACAACATATCGCCAGTGTCTAGGCCCGCGTCCATCTGCATGAGGGTCACACCGGTGTGGCCATCACCCGCTTCAATGGCCCGGTGAATGGGCGCTGCGCCGCGCCAACGCGGCAACAAAGAGGCATGGATGTTCAAGCAGCCATAGCGCGGCGCAGCCAACACCCACTGCGGCAACAGGAGACCATAGGCCGCCACCACCATCACATCGGCTTGGGCCTGCGCTATGAATTCTTGGGCGGAGGCAGCGTCTTCGGGGTACTTGCCGTCTAGCCTGAGGCTGCGCGGTTGCTGCACTTCTAGCGCCTGGCTGATGGCAAATTGCTTGACAGCCGAGGCTTGAAGTTTCATGCCGCGCCCGGCGGGCCGATCGGGCTGCGTGAACACGCCCACCATGTCATGACCTGCGGCATGCAAAGCGGCCAATGCACTGCGCGCAAATTCGGGCGTACCCGCAAAAATCACGCGCATGATGGTGCTTTCGTTCAGAAATTGGAATGCCAATGAGGCTTTAGTCCTCAGCGTCTTCTCGCTGGGCTTTGAGCATTTTAGTTTTGATCCGATTGCGCTTCAAGGGCGACAGGTATTCCACAAAAACCTTGCCCATCAAATGGTCGAGTTCGTGTTGAATGCAGACCGCCAGCAAGCCTTCAGCCTCAATGGTTCGCACCGAGCCGTGCTCATCAGCGGCTTGCACTTTGACCGATACCGCACGTTCTACGCCATCGTAAATACCTGGCACCGACAAGCAGCCTTCTTCGCCTTTCACGCGCTCTTCGCTAGCCCATGTGATTTCGGGATTCACCAACACCATGGGTTGGTCGCGGTCTTCCGACGTGTCAATCACCACCAAGCGTTGGTGCACATTGATTTGGGTGGCGGCCAAGCCCACGCCTTTGGCCTCGTACATGGTTTCAATCATGTCGGCAGTCAAGGCGCGCAAGGCGTCGTCAAATTGGGTCACAGGCTTGGCAACGGTGTGCAAGCGCGGATCGGGATAGCAAAGGATGTTCAGTAGGGCCATGGTGATTAGATTTCAGCAATACCTCTATTTTCGCCAATTTAAAGAAGCCTTGCCCAAGAAACGAATGACCACCAGAATCGGCGCCCCAAAGCCCACTTATCCATCAAGGAAAAACCATGATTTTGTCGCGTGAAAGTTTGCGAGCTTGGCTGCGTTTGAGCCTCACGCCAGGCATCGGCAATATCAGCGCTCGTGCACTGATTCAAAGTTTTGGCCCGCCCGAAATCATCTTCCAGCAAAGCCCCTCTGAATTGCAAGCCGTTGTGAGCGCACCACAGGCGGCGCAGTTGCGTCAATGTCCAGAAGATCTGAATGCCGCTGTCGAGATCACCTGGGATTGGTTGCAAACGCCAGCCGCGGGCTCTGCCCGTTTGAGCTCTGGCGCCCCGTTGGCATTCACCAAACGATTGCTCACACTGGCAGACTCAGATTACCCTAGCACCTTGATGCTCACGCCCGATCCGCCATGCCTTTTGTATGTGCTGGGTCAAACACAACACCTTTCTTGGCTCAGCCCCAAACCCTTCAAGGCGCCGCAGGCTTTGGCGGTGGTGGGCAGCCGCAACCCCACGCCGCAAGGTCGTTTGAACGCGCATGATTTTTCGGTCACGCTGGCGCAAGCTGGCCTGACCGTTATTTCTGGTTTGGCTTTGGGTGTCGACACAGCGGCCCATCAAGGTGCTTTAAAGGGCGGTACCGCCGCAAACCCCTTACGGACGGTGGCCATTGTGGGCACAGGCTTGGACCGGGTCTATCCGCATCAAAATCACGCCCTGGCCATGGACATCGCCTCAATGGGCCTGCTCATCAGCGAATACCCCCTCAATACACCCCCCATTTCCTCCAACTTTCCAAAACGCAACCGGCTCATTGCCGGACTGACACAAGGGTGTTTGGTGGTGGAAGCCGCCACACGGTCTGGCTCTCTCATCACTGCCAAGCAAGCCATTGACATGGGCAAGGACGTGTTTGCCATTCCTGGCTCTATTCACACCACGGTGGCTAAGGGCTGCCATGACCTGATCAAGCAGGGTGCCAAATTGGTTGACTGTGCTCAGGATATTTTGGAAGAACTGAAAGACTTGCCAGCCTTGGCTCACCTGCCAGAATTGTTTGAGCCAAGAACAGTTCATGCCATGCAGTCATCCACGCAGCAATCTCAAGGTCAAGCCAGCCCCCTCAAAGATGAGCAAGACGAAGATCATCGGTGTGCGTCACTGCAAGTTTTGGCCAGCATGGGCCAAAATCCTGTGGGGCTTGACGAGCTGATTTTCCTGACCGGCATGAGCGCCTCCCAACTGCAAGTTGAATTGTTTCAACTTGAACTCAGAGGTGCATTAGGACGCTTGCCTGGGGGGCTGTTCCAACAACTCAAGCAAGCCAAAAGGACACCCTCCAAACCCTCACCTGCAGGCAACGCGAAGGCTTGATGGGGCGCTGCTGTTTAAACCACAGCACCCGAATTGGGGTCGTCAGGGTCCTCGTCTTTTTTGGGTGTAGCCTTGATCAAATCTTCACGCCTGATGCCCAACCACATGGCAATGGCTGCCGCCACAAACACCGAGGAGTAAATACCAAACAAAATGCCAATGGTGAGGGCCATGGCAAAGTAATGCAAGGTTTCGCCGCCAAACAACAACATGGAGAGCACCATGATTTGGGTAGAGCCGTGCGTGATGATGGTTCGACTGATGGTGGAGGTAATCGCGTTATCGATAATTTCGATGGTGTTCATCTTGCGGTAACGACGGAAGTTCTCGCGAATTCTGTCAAAAATAACCACCGACTCATTGACCGAGTAGCCCAACACCGCCAGCACCGCAGCCAGCACAGCCAATGAAAACTCCCACTGAAAATAGGCAAAAAAGCCCAAGATGATGATCACATCGTGAAGGTTGGCCACAATGGCCGCCACCGAAAACTTCCATTCGAAGCGAACGGCCAAGTAGAGCATGATGCCAATGACCACAAAGGCCAAGGCCTTCAAGCCATCAACGGCCAACTCTTCGCCGACTTGCGGCCCTACAAATTCTGTTCTGCGCAAGGTGGCTTCTGCGTTGTCCGTTTTGAGCGCGCCCATGAGGGTTTCGCTTTGCTGAGCAGAGCTCACGCCCTTTTGCGCAGGCAGTCGAATCATCACATCGCGAGCGCTGCCAAAGTTTTGCACTTGCACATCGCTGTACCCTAAACCAGACACCACGCCTCGAACCTTGGCCAGGTCGGCGGGCTGACTGTAGCTCACCTCCATCACCGTGCCGCCCGTGAATTCAACCGACAAATGAAGTCCTCGACTGAACAAGAAAAACACGGCCAATAAAAAAGTAAGCAATGAAATCGCGTTGAAGATCAACGCATGCTTCATGAAAGGAATGTCTTTGCGGATTTTGAAAAATTCCATGCTGATGCTCCGCTTTAGGATTTGTCTGGGCTGTTGGCGAGCATGGCGTCGCCATCAGGGCGCCACACTGTGCCAATCGACACTGTTTTGAGTTTCTTTTGACGGCCGTACCAAAGATTGACCAAGCCGCGCGAGAAGAAAACCGCAGAGAACATGCTGGTCAAAATGCCCAAGCAGTGAACCACCGCAAAGCCGCGCACAGGCCCAGAACCAAAAGCCAACAAGGCCACGCCTGCAATCAAGGTGGTGATGTTGGAGTCAAAAATGGTGGCCCAAGCGCGGTCATAACCCGTGTGGATGGCCGCTTGAGGCGAGGCACCCATTCGCAACTCCTCACGAACCCGCTCATTGATGAGCACGTTGGAGTCGATGGCCATGCCCAGTGCCAAGGCCATGGCGGCCATGCCTGGCAAGGTGAGCGTGGCCTGCAACATGGACAGCACGGCCACCAAAAGAAGCAGGTTAACCGCTAAGGAAATACTGGAGAACAAGCCAAAGGTCAAGTAGTAAATGCACATGAAGGCGGCAATGACGACAAAGCCCCAGGTGACGCTGCTAAAGCCTTTGGCAATGTTTTCAGCACCAAGGCTGGGACCGATGGTTCGCTCTTCAATGATCTCCATGGGAGCAGCCAAAGCGCCAGCACGCAAGAGCAATGCCGTGTCGTTGGCTTCGCTGGTGGTCATGCGGCCCGAAATTTGCACCCGGCCGCCACCAATTTCACTGCGGATGACGGGGGCTGTGACCACCTCGCCTTTGCCTTTTTCAAACAGCAGGATGGCCATGCGCTTGCCCACGTTTTCGCGCGTGACATCTTTGAAAATTCTGGCGCCCTTGCCGTCCAAAGACAAGTTCACCACGGGCTCTTGCGTTTGGCTGTCAAATCCAGGCTGGGCATCGGTCAGGTTGTCGCCCGTCAAGATGACTTGCTTTTTGACAATCACGGCCTGACCGTTGCGCTCTAAATATCGTTCAGAACCAAAGGGCACGAGGCCATTGCTTTGCTCGGCATTGCGGGCCTCACTGCTTTCGTCCACCATGCGCACTTCCAAGGTGGCCGTGCGGCCCAAAATGTCTTTGGCTTTGGCCGTGTCTTGCACGCCTGGCAATTGCACCACGATACGGTCAAGGCCCTGCTGTTGAATGACCGGCTCGGCCACACCCAGTTCGTTGATGCGGTTGTGCAAGGTGGTGATGTTTTGTTTGAGCGCTTGCTCTTGCACCCGTCGCGCCGCTTCTGGCTTGATGCTGGCAATCAGCTTGATCTCTGTGCCTTGCACCTTTTCTACAGTTTGCAAATCTGCAAACTGCTCAAGCATCAAACGGCGCACCGCTTCGAGTTGTGCTTGATCGCGTACGCGCACCTCGATCACATCACCCTCTCGGGCAATGCCGCCATGACGGATGTCTTTTTCACGCAGGGCAATTCGCACATCGCCGGCCAAAGAATCTGTTTTTTGGGTCAAGGCAGCCTTCATGTCGACCTGCAACATGAAGTGCACACCACCGCGCAAATCCAAGCCCAAATACATGGGAGAAGCATGCAGTGCCGCAAGCCAACTGGGCGAGCGCGAAAGCAAGTTCAGGGCCACCACATACCCATTTTCAATGCCGCCTGGAATGAGGACGTTTTGAATGGCGTCTTTGGCCTTTAATTGCTGCTCCGTGGTTTCAAAACGTGCCTTGATGGAATTGCCTTCGAGCGTTAAAAACGCTGCGCTCACATTGGCTGACTCGATGGCTTTGGCCACGCGCATCATGGTGGCCTCATCCACTTTGGCGCTCATCTTAGAAGAAGAGACCTGAACCGCAGGTGCTTCACCAAAAAAGTTGGGCAAGGTGTAGACCACGCCCAGCAACAAAGCGATCACGATGATCGCAAATTTCCACACCGGATAACGGTTCATGATGGCCGCCACTTCAAAATTTACTTGATCGTGCCCTTGGGCAAAACCTGAACCACAGCCGAACGCTGCATTTGAATTTCCACACCCGTGGCAATTTCAACGCTCAAATAACCATCGCCCAATTTGCTCACTTTGCCCAAGAAGCCGCCTGCCGTGATGATCTCATCGCCCTTGGCCAATGCATCAATCATGGTTTTGTGTTCTTTTTGTTTTTTCATTTGGGGCCGAATCATGACGAAATACAGCACCACAAACATCAAGAGCAAGGGCAGCATGCTCATCAAGGAAGATTGCATGTCGCCGCCAGCAGCGGCAGCGGCTGGGGCCGTTTGGGCAAAAGCGGATGAAATGAACATCATCGAACTCCAGAATTTAAAAAATAAATGATTCCTTCGTATTCAACATGTCGCTGAGTACGCAGGCCAACCACCGATTGTATGCGGGGCACATGACCCCACCAAAGCCCTTGCCATGAGCCGATCATTCCGTGCAATTGACAAGCTCAGGGCTCGGGCGAGTCAGTGTCCGCCTTGCCGAGGGCCAATTGTTGCCTGGCTTGTTGGGCCAGCGCCTGGTATTTGCGCTTGAATTCGTCCAAGTTGTCCTCTTCCAACTCCTCCAAGTCCAACAGCGCGTTGTGAGCGCCATTGGTTGAACGAATCAACTCGTCAAGTTTCAATTGAATGGCTTCCGTGTCACGGTTTTGAGTGTTTTGAATTAAAAAAACCATTAAGAACGTCACAATGGTGGTGCCCGTATTGATGACCAACTGCCAGGTGTCGCTGAAGCCAAACAAAGGCCCCGTCAAAATCCAAATCAGGATGACGCCAAATGCCATGGAAAAGGTGCGCGGGCGCCCACAGACATGGGCCACTTGCTTGGCAAAGTTGGCATACGCATTATTTTGGGACATGGCTTGTTTCCTTGATTCAATCAAACACCCCGATATGATGCGCTCAACTGATGACCCCATGACATTTAGATTTCGTTTTTTACCTGTTGCTGCTTTGATGCTCAGCTTGATCACCTTGTCTTTGGGCACCTCTTTGGCCAAAGCCTTGTTTGAGCATGTGGGCGCAGCCGGCACCACCACTTACAGGCTGGTGTTTTCCATGCTGTTGTTAATGGCGTTTTGGCGGCCGTGGCAAAGAAAGTGGGTACTGGCGGACGCGCTTCCGCTGGTGATGTTTGGCGCCACCTTGGGGACAATGAACTTGTTGTTTTACAAGGCCATTCAAAGCATTCCATTTGGTTTGGCCATTGCCATTGAATTTACGGGACCCTTGGCCGTCGCCTTGTGGTCCTCCAAAAAACCGCTCGACTTTGTGTGGATTGTGTTGGCGGTCATGGGCCTGGCTTTGATATTGCCGCTGGCACCCCTTTGGGGTTTAGACGCCCAGGCCACCCCGCTAGACCCTTTAGGCATAGCATATGCTTTGGGCGCCGGCATTTGTTGGGCCGCCTACATTGTGCTGGGACAAGGTGTGGCCGATCGGTTTGGGGGGTTGGCCACCCCCATGGGCATGTTGGTGGCAGCGCTCATCGTGACGCCCTTTGGTCTGATCGAGGCCGGCAGTTCATTGCTCAATGTCGATTGGATGCTAATGGGTTTGGGCATTGCCTTGCTTTCCAGCGCCATTCCCTACAGCTTGGAAATGTATTCACTCCAACATTTGAACCAACAAACTTTCAGTATTTTGCTCAGCCTAGAGCCTGCGGTGGGTGCCGTGGCAGGCTGGTTGGTTTTGTCAGAGCAACTGAGTACGCAGCAAATGTGCGCCATCGGCCTGATCATGGCAGCCTCCATAGGAAGCGCCATGACGGCAGGTCAGCGGGTTTACAAATCTGCCGATTAGATGTCGATATTGCCCGCGCGCAGCGCGTTGCTTTCGATGAAGTTGCGACGTGGCTCCACATCGTCGCCCATCAGCATGGTGAACACCCGATCGGCTTCAATGGCGTCGTCAATTTGCACACGGAGCAAACGGCGCACGGTGGGGTCCATGGTGGTCTCCCACAATTGAGCGGGGTTCATCTCGCCCAAGCCTTTGTATCGCTGACGACTGGTGGTGCGCTCGGCCTCGCCAATGAGCCAATGCATGGCTTGGCGGAAGTCGTTGGTCTTCTCTTCTTTTTGTCTTTCGCCTTCACCGCGCATGACCTTGGCGCCTTCGCCCAATAAGCCACGGAAAGTATTGGCGGCTTCGGCCAAAGCGCCATAGTCGGCACCATGCACAAAGTCTTGCGTGATGACGCTGCTCTTGATGTTGCCGTGGTGACGGCGGCTGATGCGTAACAAGGGCTTGTCGGTACGAACATCAAACTCGGCTGTGACTTCAGCAGGCACGCCGGTGGTGTTGAGTTCGCGCAATTTGGCTTGCAGTGCAGGCGCACATTCGGCCGCGTTGTCGAGGTTGTCTAGGTTGAGGGCCACGCCATCGGCAATGGCGCGCAAGGCTTCGGCATCCATGAAGTTGGACAAGCGGTGAATGACCGCTTCGGCCACTTGGTGCTTGCGCGCCAAAGACTCGAGGGTGTCGCCACTGAGCACTTGCGGTGAGGCACCGCCGGTGGCAATGCTGGCGTCTTTCAAAGCGATGCGAAGCAGGAAGCCATCGAGTGCGGGCGCATCTTTCAAGTACAACTCTTCTTTGCCAGCCTTCACTTTGTACAGCGGCGGCTGCGCAATGTAGATGTGGCCGCGCTCGACCAAGTCGGGCATCTGGCGATAGAAGAAAGTGAGCAACAAAGTGCGAATGTGAGCGCCGTCGACGTCGGCGTCGGTCATGATGATGATGCGGTGATAGCGCAATTTGTCGACGTTGAAGTCGTCGGTGCCACTCTTGCCAGAGTCGGCCGTGACCTTGCCAATGCCGGTACCCAGCGCTGTGATGAGCGTGACGATTTCAGTGCTGGTGAGCAGCTTTTCGTAGCGTGCTTTTTCGACGTTCAAGATCTTCCCGCGCAAAGGCAAGATGGCTTGGAATTTGCGGTCACGGCCCTGCTTGGCAGAGCCACCGGCCGAGTCGCCCTCTACGATGTAAATTTCGCAAAGCGCGGGATCTTTTTCTTGGCAATCGGCCAATTTGCCGGGCAAGCCCATGCCATCGAGCACGCCTTTGCGGCGTGTCATTTCGCGGGCTTTGCGCGCGGCTTCACGGGCACGTGCAGCTTCCACAATCTTGCCGCACAAAATTTTGGCGTCGTTGGGGCGCTCTTCCAAAAAGTCGCCCAGCGCTTTGGCCACGATGTCTTCAACCGGGGCACGCACTTCGCTGGACACCAACTTGTCTTTGGTCTGGCTGGAAAACTTGGGCTCGGGCACTTTGACGCTGAGCACGCAGCACAAACCTTCGCGCATGTCGTCGCCACTGACTTCGACTTTTTGCTTCTTGGCAATTTCGTTTTTCTCAATGTACTTGCCTATGACGCGTGTCATGGCTGCGCGCAAACCGGTGAGGTGTGTGCCGCCATCGCGCTGCGGAATGTTGTTGGTGAAGCACAAAACGCTTTCGTTGTAGCCGTCGTTCCACTGCATGGCCACTTCCACCCCAATGCTGGTGCCCGGAATGCCGCCGTAGGAATCGGCAGGACGCTCGCCCATGGCGATGAACGCGTTAGGGTGCAACACTTTTTTATTGGCGTTGATGAAGTCAACGAAACCTTTGACGCCACCCGCGCCAGAGAAGTCGTCTTCTTTGCCTGTGCGTTCGTCTTTCAAACGAATGCGTACGCCGTTGTTCAAGAAACTGAGTTCGCGCAAACGCTTGGCCAAAATTTCGTAATGGAAATCGTAGTTCTGCGTGAAGATGTCGGTGTCGGGCAAGAAGTGAACTTCGGTGCCGCGTTTTTCTGTGGCGCCCGTGACGCGCATGGGCGACACTTCAATGCCGTCCACCATTTCGAGCAAACGGTTTTGCACAAAGCCTTTGGCAAATTCAATTTGATGCACTTTGCCTTCGCGTCGCACCGTGAGGCGCAACCATTTGCTGAGTGCGTTCACGCAGCTCACACCCACGCCGTGCAGACCGCCGGACACCTTGTAGCTGTTTTGGTTGAACTTGCCACCCGCGTGCAATTCAGTGAGCGCAATTTCTGAAGCCGAGCGCTTGGGCTCGTGCTTGTCGTCCATCTTCACGCCGGTGGGAATACCGCGGCCGTTGTCGGTCACGCTGATGGAGTTGTCGGAGTGAATGGTGACCACGATGTCGTCGCAGTGGCCGGCCAATGATTCGTCGATGGAGTTGTCGACCACCTCAAACACCAAGTGATGCAGGCCGGTACCATCGGACGTATCGCCGATGTACATGCCAGGGCGCTTGCGAACGGCTTCCAAGCCTTCCAAAATTTGGATGGAGCCCTCGCCATAACCCTCGGATGCACCAGCTTGATTGGTGTCAATGGTGGGTTGCAGCGTGGTGAATTCTTCTGCGGCGGGCTTATTTTCTTCGGTCATGTATTTATTTCTCTAACTCTCGAATGGCCGAAACCCGCGAATCAACGCGGGTTTCGAAAGGCGGGTCTCAAGGTATTTTGAAGTTCCCCTGAAGCAGTTCTGGCCTTAAATGCGCATGGGCATCACCACATATTTGAACTGGTCGTTTTCGGGGATGGTGATGAGTGCAGAGCTGTTGGCGTCGGCCAAATCAATGCGCACCATGTCTTGGCCCATGTTGGTGAGCACATCGATGATGTAGGTCACGTTGAAGCCAATTTCAATGCTGTCACCACCGTAGTCAATGTCGAGTTCGTCTATGGCTTCTTCTTGCTCGGCATTGGTGGATGCCACACGCAATGTGCCCGGGTCCAAATTGAGGCGGACGCCTTTGAACTTGTCGCTGGTGAGAATGGCGGTGCGCTGCAAGCAAGACAACAAGGCTTGACGGCCCAACGTGAGGTTGTTGCGGTGGCCTTTGGGAATGACGCGGTTGTAATCGGGGAACTTGCCTTCAACGAGTTTGGTCACAAACTCCATGCCACCAAAACTGAACTTGGCTTGGTTGTTGGCAAACTGCATATCGATGGCGCCTTCGGCATCGCTTAACAAGCGCTGCAACTCCAACACCGTTTTGCGGGGCAAGATCACTTCTTGTTTGTTGGGCACATCGGTGTCTAAGGTGGCGGCGGCAAATGCCAAACGGTGGCCATCGGTAGACACCAGAGACAACTGCTTGCCTTCAGCCACAAACAAAATACCATTGAGGTAGTAGCGAATGTCGTGCACTGCCATGGCAAAAGACACTTGGCTGAGCAACTGCTTCAAGGTTTTTTGGGGCACGCTGAACACGGGGCCAAAACTGGCTGCTTCTTGGACCAGCGGAAAATCTTCGGCAGGCAATGTCTGCAACGTAAATTTGGACTTGCCGCCCTTCAAAATCAGTTTGCTTTGACTAGATTCAAGGCTGACCGTTTGATCGGAAGGCATGGTGCGCAAAATGTCGATCAGCTTGCGAGCACCCACGGTGGTGGTGAAGTCGCCGGCATCGCCATCCATCTCGGCGGTGGTGCGAATTTGAATTTCCAGATCGCTGGTGGTCAACTGCAATGCTTTGCCAGTTTTGCGAATCAACACATTGGCCAAAACAGGCAATGTGTGACGACGTTCAACAATGCCAGAAACGGATTGCAAAACAGACAGCAATTTGTCTTGGGTGGCCTTCAGTACGATCATGTCTTCCTCTGTTTTAGGGGGTCCCAATTTGGAATTTGGGAGCACCCAGATTTTCGCTGATTTTTAGCCATAAATTGAGGTTTTCAGCGCCTTAATTAAGCATTCTTTTGGGGGTGGTTTTAGCCCCCCCCAAAAAGCGCCAACTCAAGGGTCAGAACGGACCCGCCTAGGCGCCCCTGAGCGAGACCATTCGGACTCAACCTTTCAGGGTCTGCTCCAAGACGTGCAGTTGCTGATTCAATTCGGTCAGTTGTTGGCGTTCGGCGCTAATTTTGCGAACAGCATGCAGCACCGTGGTGTGGTCGCGGCCGCCAAACAGCTCACCAATTTCGGGCAAGCTTTTTTGGGTCAGCTCCTTGGCCAGGTACATGGCAATCTGGCGCGGCCGCGCAATGCTGGCGGGGCGCTTTTTGGAGTACATGTCGGCGACCTTGATCTTGTAATAATCGGCCACCGTTTTTTGAATGTTTTCAACGCTGATCTGGCGGTTCTGAATGGACAACAAATCGCGCAGGGCTTCACGCGCCAGTTGGATGGAAATTTCCTTCTGGTTAAAGCGCGAATAAGCCAAAATTTTGCGCAAAGCACCTTCCAATTCACGCACGTTGGAGCGCACGTTTTTGGCCACAAAGAAGGCCACCTCTTCGGGCATGACGCTGCCTTCGCTGATGGCCTTGTTGATCAAAATGGCCACTCGCATTTCAAGCTCTGGGGGCTCGATGGCCACTGTGAGGCCTGAATCAAAACGCGAGACAAGGCGCTCGTGGATGTCCGCCAATCCCTTCGGATAGGTGTCGCTGGTCATCACAATGTGGGACTTCTTGGCGAGCAAGGCTTCAAAGGCGTTGAAGAATTCTTCTTGGGTGCGGTCTTTGTTGGCAAAGAATTGCACATCGTCAATGAGCAACAAATCGAGTGAGTGGTAGCGGTTCTTGAATTCGTCAAATGTTTTGCGCTGATAGGCTTTAACCACATCGGATACAAATTGTTCAGCGTGAATGTAGAGAACTTTGGCATCAGGCCGATCGGCCAATAATTTATTGCCCACCGCATGAACCAAATGGGTCTTGCCTAGGCCCACGCCCCCATAAATAAACAGAGGGTTGTACAGATGCCCCGGCATGGTGGCCACATGCATGGCCGCAGCACGCGCCATGCGGTTGGCCGAGCCTTCAACAAGGGTCTCAAAAGTGAGCGCCGTGTTGAGTCGGTGTTTGCGGCCATCGGACTGCACGTCTTCTGCAACCTCAACCCCTTCTGGCTGTGTGTCAAGACTGGCCTTTGCCATTGAAAAAGCAGTTTTACCTTGAACCTCTCTGGTAGCAAGCGCTAACTCAATTTGTACTTTTTGACCGTGCAATCGAGACAAAACATCGGCCAATTTGGCGCTGTATTGGGCCCTGATCCAGTCGAGTTTGAATCGGTTGGCCACATACAAAGTAAGCTTAGACAGGTCGGCTGAAGCCTGCGCGGTGAGGGGTTTGATCCAAGTATTGAATTGCTGCTCTGGCATCTCTTGTGCCAACTCATCGAGACAGATTTGCCAAAGGGCTTGGCCAGCATCGACTGAATTTAAAGGGTTCTGTCCGTCGCTCATTGAAGCTCGCCAGATATGTGGACAGTTTGATGAATCATGGGATTGGAAAGTAACTTTATCAAGAGTTTATCCACATGCAATTTTGTGGCACGTTTGCATCATAAACCAGAAATTTCAGCTTGTTCTCAGGGTTTTTAACAATCGATGTGCACGAGTGGTTTGCCAGTCTCTGGAAAGTTTGCGATAATCGTCGGCTTTCCCCCCAGAATTAACTGAATCCCATGAAACGCACTTATCAACCCTCTAAGACACGCCGCGCAAGAACACACGGCTTTTTGGTTCGCATGAAAACCCGTGGTGGTCGTGCAGTGATCAATGCTCGCCGCGCCAAGGGCCGCAAACGTCTGGCCGCCTAATCAAAGGCCTGGCCTTGACCGGCTTGGTTGCTGAGCAATTGAATGACTCGGCCGTGGCGTGCAGCGTTTAAAAACCCGCCCTCAATTCCAAGCCGCTCTTTCAGGTGGCACGGTTTCGCGCACCCCTCACTTCGCTTTGCACCGTTTGGCCTTGAACAGCCCAACGGCTGCACTGGCCCCCACACAACCGCAAGCTTTCAGCGCACCCCCTCTCTTTCACCCTTTGGGTGTTTGGCTTGGCGCCATGGTGCCCAAGCGCTGGGCTCGGCGCGCCGTCACCCGCAACACCATCAAGCGACAAATTTACGCCGTGAGCGCACAGTTTGAGCTCAGTTTGCCTTGCGCTGCGCATGTTGTGCGGCTCAGGTCAGATTTTGACCGACAGCAATTTGTCAGCGCCACGTCCACTTTGCTAAAGCATGCGGTTCGGCAAGAGTTGGTGCAGTTGTTTGAACGGGCAGCCGTCAAGCCATGATTCAAAAACTCCTGATTGGCATTGTCAAGGCCTATCGCTATTTCCTCAGCCCCAGCTTAGGATCTGCATGCCGGTTTGAACCCACCTGCTCCGTGTATGCCATGGATGCCCTTCAAAAACACGGCGCCAGCGTAGGTACTTACCTTACACTTCAACGCATCGGACGCTGTCACCCCTGGTGCGATGGCGGCCACGATCCGGTGCCCGAACTTGCGCCGCAGTGGCTTTCCCGCTTGTTGCGTCACCCCTTTACTCACCCCTCTTCGAAGAAGTCTTCATGAACGATATTCGCCGCACCTTTTTATGGGTCATTTTTGGCTTTTCCATGGTTTTGCTGTGGGACCAATGGCAAATCCATAACGGCCACAAAGCCACGTTTTTCCCTCGGCCCGTCGTTGCCAATTCTGAACCTGTTGCGGTCGCAACGACTGCATCCGCCGCGCTTCAAAGCGTACCAAGCACAACTGCGCCAACACCTTTGGCCAGCCCAGCCCAAGTGCCTGGCACAGCGCCCGTATTGGTGGCGCCTGCCCGTGAACGCATTGAAGTCAGCACCGATGTTCTCAAGCTTAGCTTTGACACCGAGGGCGGCACCTTGGTTCGTTCAGAGTTTTTAAAGTATGGCGATCTTCACGACGACAAGAAGCCACTGGTCTTGTTGGACGAAACCAAATCGCGGGTTTATTTGGCACAAACAGGTTTGCTTGGCGGCGCCTTTGCCACCCATCAAACGGCCATGAAATTCACGGGCGAACGCGAGCTCAAAGAAGGTCAAAATGAGCTCATACTCACATTTGAATCGCCCGAGATTGGCGGCCTAAGGCTGATCAAAACCTACACCTTGACGCGTGGCAATTATGCTTTGCAAGTCAAGCACCAGGTGATCAATGCAGGCGCCACATCCGTTGCGCCACAGCTATATGTTCAGCTCCTTCGTGACGGCAACAAGCCTGATGGTGAGTCTTCCTTTTACTCAACCTTCACAGGCCCCGCTGTGTACACCGATGCCAAAAAGTATCAAAAAGTTGAGTTTGCCGACATCGAAAAAGGCAAGGCCAGTTTTGATAAAAACAGCACCCAAGGCTATGTCGCCATGGTTCAACATTACTTTGCTTCAGCTTGGGTCCTGCCAGCTGATACCGTCCGTGAAAACTTTGCCCGCAAAGTTGACAACAATCTTTATGCCGTGGGCATGATCACACCCTTCAATGAAGTGGCTGCGGGTCAATCCAAAACCCTTGAGTCCACCTTGTTTGTGGGTCCTCAAGAAGAGAAAATGCTAGAGCTGTTATCTCCCGGGTTGGAGCTGGTCAAAGACTATGGTTGGCTCACTGTGATGGCCAAGCCACTTTACTGGTTGCTTGATCGCCTTTTCGGCATTCTGCAAAACTGGGGCTGGTCTATTGTGGCACTGGTCTTCTTGCTCAAGTTGGCGTTCTATTGGCTCAACGCAAAGGCTTACGCCAGCATGGCCAAGATGAAAGCCATCAACCCACGCATCATGGAAATGCGGGAGCGCTTGAAAGACAATCCCCAACAAATGCAGCAAGAGATGATGCGCATCTACCGCGAAGAGAAAGTCAACCCCATGGGAGGCTGCTTCCCCATCATGGTTCAAATTCCAGTTTTCATTGCCCTGTACTGGGTGTTGTTGTCATCGGTTGAAATGCGCAACGCCCCTTGGGTGGGTTGGATTCACGACCTGTCTGCGCCCGATCCCTTCTTCATCTTGCCGGTGGTCATGACTTTGTCCACCATGCTGCAAACCGCGCTCAACCCAGCACCTCCGGATCCCATGCAGGCCAAGATGATGTGGATCATGCCCTTGGTGTTCAGTGTGATGTTTTTCTTTTTCCCATCGGGTCTGGTACTCTACTGGATCACCAACAACATTTTGTCGATTGCACAACAATGGGTGATTAACACCAGGATGGGTGTACCGCCCCAGTTCAATCTGCCAAAATTCAACTGACCGTCACCATCCAAGAAACAGGGCCGCTCATGCGGCCTTGTTGCATTGAGCCCCTGAGTCATTCAGACCATTTGCCGTTAAGAAAATTTGTCGCCATGTTGTCTCGCCATCAAGACCCCATCATTGCCATTGCCACTGCACCGGGCAGAGGTGCTGTGGGCATTGTGCGATTGTCTGGCCCTGATTTAAAACCATGGGCTGAGGCCTTCTTTGGCAAAACGCTACAGCCTCGGCTAGCCCATTACTTGCCATTCAACGATGCCAAGGGCGAAGCCATTGACCAAGGATTGGCACTGTTTTTTCCAGCACCTCACTCCTTTACTGGGGAGGATGTTTTGGAGTTGCAAGCGCACGGTGGACCTGTGGTTTTGCAATTGCTATTGGCCCGTTGCTTAGAAGCGGCCCAAACCATGCAAGCCACGTCGGACAAGCCTTTGTTAGAAGGTCTGCGTTTGGCCCGACCCGGTGAGTTTACCGAGCGCGCTTTCTTGAACGACAAAATTGATTTGGCACAAGCCGAAGCCATTGCGGATTTGATTGACGCCTCCACCAGTGCCGCCGCGCGAAGTGCCAGCCGATCTTTGTCAGGCGATTTTTCAAAAGAAATTCAAAGCCTGCGTGAACGCTTGGTGCATTTGCGCATGTTGGTCGAAGCCACCTTGGATTTTCCGGAGGAAGAAATTGACTTTCTCAAAAAAGCCGATGCCCAAGGCCAACTCGACCGCCTTCACACACAACTTCAACACGTCTTGGCACGCACCCAACAAGGGGCGCTGTTAAGAGAGGGCATCAAGGTGGTGATTGCCGGACAGCCCAATGCAGGAAAAAGTTCATTGCTCAATGCCTTGGCGGGCGCCGAGCTGGCCATCGTCACGCCCATTGCGGGCACCACACGAGATGTGGTGCAGCAAACCATTCAAATTGAGGGCGTGCCACTGCACGTTATCGACACCGCGGGCCTGCGACATGGCGAGGGCATTGACACGGTTGAACAAATTGGCATTGAAAGAGCGTGGGCGCAAATTGAAGCCGCCGATGCGGTTTTGTTTTTGCATGACATTGGCCGTGCACATTTAACCGACTATGCTAAAGCAGATGCAGACATACAGGCCAGCCTGACTGCGCAGTTGCCTGACACGGTTCAGGTCCTTCATGTCTGGAACAAGTCTGACTTGTCTAAAGAAGAAGACACAGCACATCCAAATGACATGACGGCCCACGCGCTGAGACTTTCGGCTAAAACGGGCGCCGGTCTGGGTGAGTTGCGCTCCCAACTGTTAAAGGCAGCGGGATGGCAGCCTGGCAGTGAGGGTTTGTATTTGGCGCGAGAGCGGCATGTGCAAGCCCTCAAACGCGTGCAGCTTCATTTGGAAATGGCCAACCTGCATTTGGGAGCACAAGCTCAATCACTGGACCTCTTGGCAGAAGAGCTGCGACTCTCCCAATCTGCACTGAACGAGATCACTGGCGAATTCAGCGCCGACGATTTGCTGGGCGTTATTTTTTCCAGCTTCTGTATCGGAAAATAATTCATGGCCAAGTTGAAAGCCCTCGACCGACCCGTTCCCAAGAGCCCAAAATCTCTCAGTGGCTTGTTGCCCTTTCTCAAGCCCTACCGCTTGCAAATTGGCTTGGCCATTTTGTTCTTGATTTTGGCTGCAGCGTCCACCTTGGTTTTTCCGCTGGCCTTGCGACAATTGATTGACAACGGTCTACAGCACCCCGATCCCGGCGCGCAGGCCATGGCCTTGCAGGGCAACTTTCTGATGTTGTTTGGTGTGGCCGTTGCACTGGGCTTGTTTTCAGCGGCGCGCTTCTTCACGGTCAGTTGGTTGGGCGAGCGGGTGACCACCGATTTGCGCAATGCGGTTTACAGCCATGTCTTGGAACAAAGTCCTGAGTTTTTTGAAACCACGCCTACAGGCGAAGTGATCAGCCGCTTGGTGGCCGACACCACCTTGGTGCAAACCGTGGTGGGCAGTTCGATGTCATTGGGACTGCGAAACGCCGTCATGGGTGTGGGTGCCATGGGCATGTTGGTGTGGGCACACCCCACCGTCATGTTGCAGTTGGTCGTCACGGTGGTGTTGGTGGTCTGGCCCGCCACACTTTACGGTAGGCGAGTGAGGCGCTTGTCGCGCGCCAGCCAAGACCGTGTGGCCGACTCCAGCAGCATTGCCACTGAAGTCTTGAATGCCATATCGGTGGTGCAAAGTTTTACCGCAGAATGGCGCGAGTCCACTCGGTTTGCACAGGCCACCGAACAAGGCTTTCAAACGGCCATTCGCCGAACCCGCGCGCGCTCTATTTTGGTTGCGTTCATCATCATTGCCAATGCCGCATTTTTGCTATGGGGCTTGTACCAAGGGACACAAGCTGTGTTGGCGGGCTCGCTGAGTGCGGGCCAGCTAGGCCAAGCCGTGCTTTACGTGATTATTTTTGCGGGTGCCGTGGCCGTGCTGGGCGAAACCTATGGCGATATGCTGCGCGCTGCGGGTGCCACAGAACGCTTGATGGAGTTGCTGGGCAGCACCTCACCCGTGCAGTCGCCAAAATCTCCCTTGGCATCCAAGCCGCCTTTGACGGGCAGCACTGTGGCGTTTCAGGGGTTGAAGTTTCACTACCCTTCAAGACCGTTGCAATGGGCCCTCGATGAGTTTTCAGCCACCATTGAAGCCGGGCAAACAGTAGCTTTGGTGGGTCCGAGCGGCGCAGGCAAGACCACCTTGTTTGCCTTGATGCTTCGCTACTACGACCCCCAACAAGGTCAAATTTTGCTCGACGGCGTACCCATTCAAGACTTGAGTTTGCATGACCTGCGTCAGCGCATAGGCATCGTCCCGCAAGAGCCTATTTTGTTTTCTAGCAGTGCCATGGACAACATTCGCTACGGCAAACCTGATGCCACCGATGAGGAAGTGCGTGCAGCCGCAATGGCCGCATTTGCCGACGAGTTCATTGTTGAGTTGCCCCAGGGTTACAACACATTTTTGGGAGAGCGAGGCGTGCGTTTGTCTGGCGGACAACGACAGCGAATTGCCATTGCGCGTGCCATCTTAAAAAACCCACCGCTGTTGTTGTTGGACGAAGCCACCAGCGCCTTAGATGCGCACAGCGAGCGGATGGTTCAAGCCGCACTGGAGTCTGCCATGCGCGGCCGTACCACCTTGGTCATTGCGCATCGATTGGCCACGGTCCAGCAAGCCCACCAAATCTTGGTGTTGGAACATGGCCGCTTGGTGGAGCAGGGCAGGCATGCCGAATTGGTAGCGCAGGGGGGCGCCTATGCAGGGCTTGCTGCGCTGCAGTTCAATGCTTGATGCACTTGCAGTGTCTGTTTGCTGCCAATCAAAAAGGCTGTGCCCTCGCTCTCAATGACCTTGAAAGTTGACCAAGGTGAACAAGGGCAATCCAGATTCACGCAACTTTTTAGAGCCCCCCAGATCAGGCAGATCGACAATGGCCGCGCCTTCAATCACAGTGGCGCCAAGCTTTTCAAGCAACTTCATGCCGGCCATCATGGTGCCACCTGTGGCAATCAGATCGTCAATCAACAGCACGCGCTGACCTGCATGCACGGCATCGGTGTGTAACTCTACTGTGGCCGTACCGTATTCCAGCGCATAGCTTTCCTGCACAGTGTTAAACGGCAATTTGCCTTTTTTTCGAATGGGCACAAAGCCAACATTCAATTCATAAGCCACCACCGCGCCCAAAATGAAGCCACGCGCATCGAGACCCGCTACCAGTTGTGGCCTCAAATCAGAGGCCATGTATCGGTTCACAAAAGCATCAATCAGGACCCGAAAAACCTGCGGGTTTTGCAGCAAGGGGGTGATGTCACGAAACTGAACCCCCGCCACTGGCCAATCGGGCACAGTTCGAATGTTGTTTTTCAAATAGGTGTTGACCGAAAACGGAAGGTCACTCAAGATTTCAGGCATGCAATTCACTCCGAAAGCAGCGTCATTGCTACTAGCTCTATCATAGCCAGGCCAAGCTAAAATACACGCATGCCATTCAACTCAGAACAAGCCATTCAACTCGCTCGCGAGACCTTGGACATTGAGGCTGCGGCCCTTATCCTTCTCAAATCTCGGTTGGACCACCGCTTTGCAACGGCCGTTCAAATGATGCTCCAGGTCAAAGGTCGTGTGGTGGTCACGGGCATGGGCAAGAGCGGTCACATCGGCTCCAAAATTGCAGCCACTTTGGCCTCTACCGGTACCCCCGCCATGTTCGTGCACCCCGGTGAGGCCAGTCATGGCGATCTGGGCATGATCAAAACAGTGGACGTGGTTTTGGCCATTTCCAACAGCGGCGAAAGCGACGAACTGGTGTCTATCTTGCCAGTTCTCAAACGACAAGGCGTGCCTTTGATTGCCATCACGGGCGGCATGAACTCCACGTTGGCCAAGCACGCCCATGTCACTTTGGACAGCAGTGTTGACAAAGAAGCTTGCCCCTTGAACTTGGCGCCTACGGCCAGCACCACGGCCCAATTGGCTTTGGGCGATGCGTTGGCCGTGGCCTTGCTAGACGCTAGGGGATTCAAGGCAGAAGACTTCGCACGTTCACACCCTGGGGGTGCTTTGGGCCGTCGCTTGCTGACGCACGTCAGCGATGTGATGCGCAAGGACCCAAACATTCCCAGCGTATTTTTAGACGCTAGTTTTTCTGATCTGATGCGCGAGATGAGCCGCAAAGGTTTAGGGGCCTCTGCCATCGTCGACCACCAACACCGCATCGCAGGCGTTTTTACCGACGGTGACTTGCGACGCTTGATTGAAAAGGGCATTGACCCTAGGGCCTTGCTTGCCAAAGAGGTGATGCACCCAGCGCCGCGCACCGTGAACCAAGACGCATTGGCGGTCGAGGCAGCAGAGCTGATGGAGAAGTTCAAAATTACCAGCGTTTTAGTGGTGAACGATGAAGGCACACTGTGCGGCGCCCTCAACAGCAACGACTTGATGCGCGCCAAAGTCATCTAAGTTATCTCATCTATTTCAATTTGACGTTCACATCCATGCAAGCTCTCCTGCCCGCTTTGAACTTTTCACCTGAACTGCTTCTGCAAGCACAGAACGTGAAGGTGGCTTTTTTTGATGTGGATGGTGTCTTGACCGATGGCGGCTTGTATTTTTCTGAGCATGGCGAAACCCTCAAACGCTTCAACACGCTAGACGGTCAGGGCTTGAAGCTCTTGATGCGTGCTGGTATCACGCCCATCATCATCACCGGACGCGACTCCGCGCCTTTGCGCGTGAGGTTACAGGCACTCGGCATCACACACGCCCGATTTGGCACTGAAGACAAATTGCCAGCCGCTGAAGAATTCTTAAGCTTGCTGGGTTTGGGCTGGCATCAAGCCGCGGCCATGGGAGACGATTGGCCCGACTTGCCCTTGATGCAACGCGCAGCCCTCTCCTGCGCGCCCCCCAATGGCCACGCTCAGGCGCTGGCCATTGCCAAATTTGTCACCCTACAAAAAGGGGGAAACGGCGCCGCCAGAGAACTTTGCGATTTGTTAATGTTGGCCACCGGTCAATATGCCCATCTATTGGCCCAAGTTGGCGCCCCTCCGGCCTCATGATGGACAGACTGCGCAGCCTGCTAGATCGTTTGGTGAAGGTCTTACCAGGCGTCTTGATGACCGTTTTTGCGTTGGGCAGTTGGTGGCTGGTGCGAAGTTTGCCCAGCTTGTTCAACGAAGCGCCCCCCAAATCGGTCCGGCTTGAACCTGACTACTATTTGGAAAAATTTTCAGTCAGGTCTTTTGACACGCAAGGACGTCTCAGTCGAGAACTGAGCGGCAGTCGCGCTCAACATTTTGCAGATTCAGACACCTTGGAAGTTAGCCAGGTGCGCTTACGGGCTTTGAGCCTTGAAGGGCGCCTTGTCAATGCAAGCGCAGACAAAGCGCTTGCAAAGGGTGATGGGACCCAAATGACCTTGACGGGGAATGTCAAATTAACCCAGAAGGCAGACCCTCAGGGCAAAAGTGCAGGCCCACTCTTAGAACTCCGTGGAGATTCTGTCAACGCGTTTCCCAAAGATGAACGAATGACCAGTGATGTCCCCATCGAAATTCGCAGAGGCAGCGATGTTTTCAGTGCCAACAGCATGCAACTGAATGCCAAAACAGGTGCCTATGAATTAAACGGCAAGGTCCGCGGCTTGATTCAAGCAACGCGGCATTGAGTTTCTTCACGCACACAAAAAAGCCCTGCATGCAGGGCTTTTTGTTGACTCACACTTTGGGGTGTGAGTGCGTCTGTACAGACAAGCGATTAATAACCGCCGCCGCCTTCGCGACGACCGCCGCCGCCGTTGCCACCGCTACCGCCACGTGGGCCAGAGCCGTAAGGGCTGCGGAAACCGGATTCACCGCCGCCGCCTTCGCGACGACCGCCACCACCACCACCGTAACC